>Ga0123352_10001500_pt1 | contig 31144 bp, 30 predicted proteins | sample TergutLab28metaG_FD_89700 | JGI IMG/M metagenome (GOLD analysis project Ga0123352, IMG submission 89700) | Labiotermes labralis P1 segment gut microbial communities from Petit-Saut dam, French Guiana - Lab288 P1 | ecosystem: Host-associated > Arthropoda: Insects > Digestive system > Gut ...
ATATATATATATATATATGTATTAATGGAGTCAGTGGGTGTAGTATTCAGAGTTACAATATAATGAACAACAAATACACATACAAGCGTCAAGAAGATCAGTTGCTACTGTTACACTATGGTTTTAAAGAATTTAAAGTGATGTGAAAGTAATACCTGAGCTGATTTGGAACACCTAAGTATATAAGACAAATGTATTTGCCATAGGAATGCATGTAGTTTGAAGTTTAAATTCTTATTTTTAAACAATGTATGTCTTGTACGTCAGTATATAAGCCATACTACATTCTACATATAATCTTGTATGCATCCCTCATGATGTGATTATTAACCAAAACATATCAGAGTGGTGAGAAAATAGTAATTGTTATATGTGCAGTAAGCATCCTTTGATGGCATGTGAAGACGTCCTATTCATTAATAAGCCCCTAGACGGGTGGTTTTAGCTATCATGTGAAGATTGTCTAGAGAGACTGCAGAATATGGCATGGTGTTGGTCAGTCCTGTAAGGAGAAGAATGGGTGGTTGAGCTGGTTAGGTGCAGAATGTCATGGAGGAAAGTATTGCCTATCTCATTCTACACACAATGAGCAGACATCCTTCTCCTTTTGTCAGTGTGATGTAGATTTTGTAGTTATCTGTCAGATGTCACTGCATGGAGTGATCAGTTGGAGCCAAGACAGGCAGCAGTTAGGGCACTAGGGCAGTAATGACAAAACTTCTTTGCTGGTTGGACATAGTGTAGAATCTGCTGGGTCATTTGCTGCTCATTCTGTAGGTTGCATCATTTGGAAGTAATTTTGTGTGAAGTGATGATGCATGTTATGTCCTGTCTGCTTTTGCTGGATCAGTAAATACCAGATGTCAAGAGTTTGTCTGCATTAAGTTTTGCTTCAAACAAATCACAACTGCCACAGAAACCTATGAGATGTGAAAAGCTTATTTCTGGAGAAGAAACAATGAGAGTACCTCAAACATGAATTGGGGAACTGCTCATGAAAACAAATGTCTTACTGTGTACACTGTGACTTAATAGACTGGAATCGCAGATGGATCATGCCAAAGAATTTTGACACAAGGTCTCAACATGCATTGGATTGCTGCAAAATACCTGCTTAATCTGCCTGCTGACAAGCAGAAGCACAATTATATTACTGTGTGTGAGGATGTTCACGAAAACTTCAGGGCTCCTACATGCCCTTCAAAGGTCATTATAGATGACAGTACTCAATTTGACAATGAAAAGGAGGTGACTTACATGATTCAAGAACAGTCGCAGGCTGCAGCAGCCAGATTCAAAATATAAAATTACTCTCAGTTCTTCTAACACTGGTGTTGTTGCTACACTTTGTGAAGTGTTAGGGAGCAACTGTTTCATGAGGTTTTGTGTGAAGTAGAGGGTTAGTGCAGTCACCACAGCAGAAAGAAAGTAATTCAGAAATTTTATGATCACACCATTTAGTTATGTGTTGTGTGTGAAGTACACACATTTTTACTTCTTTTGCTTCAGGCCAGTTGGACGAATGCAAACAAGAAACAGAGGGAAAAGTTATTAGAACTTATTCGTCGCCTAGCAGAGGATGACAAAGATGGAGTTATGGCACATAAGGTATGATGGTGATGTCCAAGATGGAATTATGAGTTGTGTAAGGAACCTTCTTATTCCATTTTGTTTTGTGAGATCAGCTTTATTTTTCTGGTGAATGTGTCAGTGATCTTGCAGGTTAGTTTTATTTGGAGCAGTTACATGTTCATTGTGCTTGCAGGTGGAACCAGAAGAGATTTTAATGTTTTTCCTGCATAAGATGTTTCTTAACAGATCATAGTGAAATAACTTCTTTTACAGAGGAAAACTTCTTGTAGGGGAAATGTAAACGTTAAGTTAATTTTTTTATTTATGTTCCGCTTTAATAACTTGATTCCAAGTAGTAAGTCATAAAGATAACAAATCTGTTATTGTGGCTATTGGAGTAGACAGTTACTTTAGTGCTGAAGCAAAATTCCTATTACGCTTGTCACAATGGTCCTCCCAGAAATATGAGTAAACTCATTTGTTGATGGAACATGTTCACTTTTGCTATTTACCTCACTTGCATTCTTAGCCTCACAGTTCTTGTTACACAGTTTTTTATACTTACTAAGTTGTACCACACTTCACATTACTGCAGTGAAAACTTCAGCAGTATACTTGAAATTTAAACCTTGTAATAGCATCTATGTATGCTGTGCTTTAGTTATAAAAGATGGATAACAACAAGACTGCAAATTTGTACCCTGTGACATAGTTCACAGACTTTACCAAGATGTTCTTTATTTCCAAAATGTTGCACAGTTTCATGGTATACATAACATAATTTAATTCATACCCACAGAAACGCATGGCTTTCCCTGTGCTGATTTTCATGAAACTTTCAACTGCTCAACTGCATTATGTGCAGATCCTGTATACCAAATTTTACCCAAATTAGGCATTAACTGTGAAAACTATGGATAGAAATCTGTTAACATGCAACAGTAAAAGTATGGCTTTCATCGTTCCAGTTTTCACAAAACTGACATTCACACAGTTTACTTCAGTGAACATCCCATGTAACTGTTTTTTCCCGAACTCAGATGATGAAGGAAAGGGCAGGAGGGAGGTGTAATTTCATTTATGCCATTGAGGAAGTATTGCTTTCACTGCACCAGTTTAAAATTCACAGTTGCCTAACAGCAGTATGTGGAGATCTCATGTTCCAAAGTTCATCAAAATTGGTCATGGTACATGGAAATTATATTCACTGTCAGAGGGTGTTTTATTTTATGTTGTCACTACTTTGACCTGTGTAATTAATCTGGAATGTTAAAGTATTTCTAGGAATTGATTAGTTCAAAATATGGCATTCTTTAAGGTTGTAAGAAATGAGACTTGCAGTGGAAGTTTCTTTAGAAATTGATTCCTATAAACATAGCTAGAGGGAGAATGGAAATTGACTGGTAGACCGTAGTTAAGAATAAATTATAGAAAATGGCTTTGTTCCAATTCTTGTTTTGTTGTATGTGTGTTGACAGTTGTAATTAGCAATCTATTCAGCCTATGTTGTGGGTGCACTGTTGTGAGAATATTGCTCAAATACTGTAATCACAATTCAGGGTAGTACATGAATTTTTTTGACACATATTGCGGTAAGATTTAAATCTAGCTGATTGTTGCTGAATACCTGTGTCAGGTGCTGACATTGTTCTGGAATCTTGCACACTCTGATGATGTTCCTACGGAGATCATGGACCAGGCACTAACAGCACATGTGAAGATTCTGGATTACAGCTGCTCACAGGAACGGGATGCACAGAAGACAGTGTGGTTAGATAATTGTGTTGAGGAATTGAAGTCTGGGGACAAATGGGCCTTGCCAGCACTCAAGCAAATTCGTGAAATCTGTTGCCTGTATGAACCCTCACCTAACATGAATCACTCCCAGCGTAGCCACCACATATACTATAGGTGAGGACAAAGCAGTGTTAAGCTAGGATTTTGTTGAAACATTAGTGACAGAAAGCAAAATGCAAAAAGGTCAGCAGAGGTCATGTAGCTGAAGATTTTGTGGTTAAGTGTGACTTCTTTGGTTAGTGTATGTGCACTGATTTCCATTTCTTTGTGTATACATTCATTTCTGTCTTAAAATTAGACTTCATACAATTGAAATAGGTCATTGCATTTGGTTGGAATTTGAAAGCTGTATGCTGTTCTTAAACTATACATTGTTTTATTTGGAACTTGTTCAGATTTTATAATTTTTTTTAATTCTACTTTGAAAATTGTATTTCATTTCCAGGCAAGAAGTAATTGAAAGACTACAAAACCAACATAGCCTTGTAATTTTAGTCACTAACAGTCTAACATCATACATGGATAAAGTTAGACATATAGCTAAAGGTATGTTTTGTTCACACTTTGTGCCTTTGTACAATAAAATTTTTGAAGAACCTTTGTTATTGTGTAAATTGTGAATTAAATATTTACGTTCTTGTTGCAGAAAATAGTGGTTTGGACCCAAACAGTTTCTTCCCTGACAATAGGTATAATCATGTACAGCAAGTTCAAGAAAGATTAAATTTCTTACGGTTTTTGTTAAAGGTATGCACTCTGAAATGTTGTAGTTTGTTTCTTGTTTGGAGTATCATAATTTGTGCTGTAGCTGGACTTAAACATAATGCTGCTTACAGTAGTGTGGGTGGGGGTTCAGTTTAAAATTTCATCCTAGGAAAGAAGTGTGGTATGAATATTTCCTGTGCCATTTACTTTCCTGTTTTACGACTGTGTTTTGTGTTCTATACTCAGTAACAGAACATACTTGAGTATGAATGAAATATATCAGATAATCTTGTGCTTCTTTCACCTTCATGGCAGCAATTTCTTTTGTAGGATGGCCAGCTGTGGTTATGTGCTGATCAGGCAAAACAGATCTGGCAGTGTCTTGCTGAAGAGGCCGTCTTTCCCTCAGATAGAGAAGCTTGCTTTAAATGGTTTTCTAAACTTATGGGTGAAGAACCAGATCTTGATCCAGCTATAATTAAGGATTTCTTTGAAAATAATATTCTTCAGTTGGACCCTACATTGCTAACAGAGAGTGGCATGAAGTGAGTATTATAGTTCTTGATAACCAAAGCATTCATTAGCAGTAAAACTTAGTAATATGGGGGGTATTTTTGTACATGATGTGTGACATGGCAGGTATCATGGGAACGTGAGTGCGTAGGAAGCTTGTTTTCAGAATCCGTTATTCCTGGCAGTTCAGTGTACCATGCTTCATAGAGGAATCTTAAAGTGCTGATCTCCAACTGCTAAGCAGGACTGATAGCTTTTGAAGGTGTTTTGTAACATGACAGTGGAGCTCGTCTTCATATATTAGCAATTCCTTTTTGATATATTCCTTCATTTCTCACATATAATGTGGAATGTTCACATAAACATGAACAGTCAGAAATTTACTGTGTGGGCTGTGACATTGTGCGTGAAGTAACTGCACATTTTGTCGTCTGTTAATTCCCTGAAGAATGGTGTCAGTGTGATGTAATGTCTGTAATTTATTGTACTTCAGAAAACTCTGGTCCTGTGATTTTGTGCACACTAACTGCACATCTTACTCCAACAGCAGGGTTGCACAGTGTGATGTCATGAGCAGTATGGTGTTTTTGGAACACCATAATATATTATTTTTTCTGATTGTTTTTGCTTCGTGTCAACAGTGCCTCATCAGTGATAAACAGAGTTTTCTGTATTGTCCTGTTGTCCAACACTGAAACCCCTAGTCATAAGAGTCATCTGCATGGGGCTGTTGGCACTTGTTTTAACAAAACCTCTGGCAGTTTTTTTTTTAATGCCATGTACTTTCAAAAGTATTGCAAGTAAATATACTTGTTCATATTAGATATCCTGCTGTTTTTTCTAGTATTATGTATTAGTAAGTAACTGCAATTGATACAACTGTTTATTAATTTTACTATTAGATTTTAGAGTATATGGCAACATGTTTTGACCACATTTAGGTCATCTTCATGTACATATTATACATAAAATAAGTTACAATTGCATGCTTAGTTTGTATGTTGATAGACTGAGATCTTAGTTCTGAGACAAGACATGTAACATATAACTGTTACAGCGTTAACATTATTAAAATGTGTTGTAATTCAATATAATGTTAAACGGATTCCAATATGGAGGAATCCTGATTTGTTGGAATATCTTCCCTCTGGTTTTATTTTTTGTTGCTGCATCAAACATATTCACCACCAAACTCATTGATTATTTTATTGTACATTACTGAAAACAAAAATCATCAGGGAAATTATTTCAATAACTAAGGACTCCTCAGTATTAGAATCATTTTCGGTATAACACGATAAAACAAAACATCCAATACAACTCTTTCAAAGAGAGTAGTTGCATGAAATGGTTTCTTTGTTGTTTCCTGCCATAGCACATAAATGGGTATGGTTTTTGTAATTCTTATTTTATCTCTTTCAGGTGTTTTGAAAGGTTTTTTAAGGCTGTGAATGCCAAGGAAGGGAAGCTGAAAGCCAAGAGGCGGGCTATTCTAATGGATGACGTAGATTTAATAGGAACAGAGTATATATGGAGGGTAAGAACTTATTTATATTGTCTAATCCAGTTAATCTGTCAAAGGAAGAGTATCATCTGAAGATTCAGTACAAAATAAGATATGTACACTTTCATTGCATTGTTTGAAGTTTGTGATGGAAGATGAAGAAGTGAGAGTCTGAATGGATTTTAGCTCCACAAGGCTGTCAACATAGTATATAATATTTAATAATTTTTAAAGTTCATTGTATTAACAGATTTTATAACAGCTTGAAATCTTATTTTAATATAATACCCCTTATAATTTTATGTAAACCGAGATGTCGTTCAATATTTATGGCATTGCAACATACATGCTCCTTCCTTGATATGCAGTCAGCCTGAAGATGGCTTTTTAAAAATGCTGAAACATGTCACTGTCAATTATTTAAACTGGTAATTAATTAAGAATGTGTATAGACTCTTGTTTACTATTGTTTTATTTATCCTTATTTCTTCCATCCCATACCAATCCTCTCCTCTGATTTTATCATCATAATACTGCGTTCACTAAAATGCAAGACAAGGTTTTTTCCCATAAATTTGGTGTTGGATATGTGGGATCATTTTAAATTCATGTATGAAATGGGGAACAGGGCCATGCCAACCTCAGTTTCCCTGAACCAGACCACGAGGAGCCAAACCAAGGCCTGCATTGCCAAGTCGTTGCTTGTAGAAAAAAGAGGAAACAAGCATGACTCAAATTAACTGACACAACTTTTTTGGATTTAACCCTTACTCTAGTATTTTAAAATAGCAGAACTTTTCAGAAGCCAGCTGTGTTCTGTTGTCAGACCAGGAAGCATCTAACCTGGTAGACCCCTGACATCAAGCTATCCTCAGTCACTGCACTTCAGACACACAAAACTTGTTAGCATATGTACCTGAGAACAGATCTGGTTGAAGGGTAGTAACAGGAAAATGGCTATGGAAAAATTTAAAATCAACTACAAGACTCACAAATAAAATGTGGCCAATCCACTAATTAAAAACCTTGTAACAGCCATGAATTCTGACTTATCACACCACAGATGCAACACAAAAATATAGAACACATATTTGAAGTAATTAACTCCAATAACACCATCTGTGGAGAAAACTGTGGATCATCTTCATGGGTTCAAGTAAACTGATAAGCCAAGAAGTAAAAATGTGTTACTTAGTTGGTGTGGAATATAATTGCATGGCATCACATCTCACCAGAAATGACTGAAGGGTATTAAGAAGTGCTGAATGTCCAGTGCAGTGGATGGGACTGGTGATAGTGTGTTGTGGAATGGTAGTTAAGAGGATGGCAATTTTAGGATGAGTGGGAGGAGGGTGAAGGCTGTGACAGTGAAGATGGAGACAGTGACACTGATAATGGTAGATAGAATCTGACAATCAGATGTTCTGTGTGTTTTAAGTGTATGAATTTAATAGTAAAATATTTTTTTTAAGCAGACATTTTATTTTTTGGGAGTTGTCTTAGATTTTCCCTTGGCAGATGTGATTTATTTGGGGGGGGGGGTCTTCTCAGATTAGAGCGGTCTTGCATTGAGGTAAATGCAGGTAATGTGTGGTGAAGAAAACAAATTCTCAAGCTCCCCTTTATACATTTTATGTTTTCACCCATTCATTTTACTTTCTGTCATGTCTACATTCTTTCTTTGCAGTCTTTGATCCTCCATAACAATGTGAGACCAATTTTAGTAATAAGTGTGCCTATCTGGGCTTCTGTAATATGTGGCGATTTTATCTGAACTGTTGCTACTTCCTGTTGTACATAGGGACAGACAGCTGATTGGGGTGTGTGTAAATACAGTATTGAGCTAACAGGAAGTGGCAGTTGGTTTGTGGCAGATAAAGTAATGACCCTGTAACTTAAGTAGGCATTATTTTCATATTTTCCAGGTCGTAACTAACAGTGGGGATGAAATAGCAAACCGAGCCATAGAGCTGCTGAAGGAAGTAAACACAAACCTTGGGCCTCGACTACAGTCCTCTCTACTTGAGTTCCATGAAACTTATATTTCGGAGTGCCTAGATCGACTACGTGCCCACTATGATACAGTATCAGCCCTCTCTCATGAAGATAATGGAATCAAGGAGGATGGTGGCCTTGTTGGTTCACCAGCAACAATACACAAACTTAAAGGCGAGGCTGTGAAAATGTGTCGTGTGATGAAGGTGTTGCAGGAGTACATAGGGGAGTGTGATGGTGACTTTGCTTTGGAGAGGAAAATTCTGCCTCTACACAGGTACCTAATTGCTTCAGATGGTGTTTGTTGTAGTGCTTTTCTTGGGGAACTGAGTGCAGAATACCCAGAAGTACCTTGAAAGTGAAGTTAAAAAAACAGAAGGCATTTAGTGATGTCAGTTAGTATTAGTGTTCAGCAGATGGCTTCGTAAATGATGAGTGACAAGTCAGCATTATTTTTATGTTGCAGTTGAATTACTTATATGCAGTGTGTCAGGACTGTTCATTACTTTTTTCAAGCTGGAAGGTGCAAACAAAAAGTGAACTCCAAGGAATGGTACATTTACATGTATTTGAAGTATTGATGTAACCTGTCATTTATTTTTAATATTTTGTCACACTTGTATTATTTATTCTTCAGATTCAGCTCTGAAATTTTCAGTTGAACTTGAAGTACCAGAAAGGTTGAAGCTAATTGTGTATGGTATTTCTTTGAAATTGTAAATTGTAACTGAAATTTTGTTTTGAGTCATTCTGCTTGATTGACGTGACTGGCCTTCATTCAAATAATGAAGTCTTATAAGGACAAAGTCTTTATAAGACTGATATCATATGCAGTTTCCTTGGTTAAATACTGTATGTGGTAGGCCTGTTGCATTCAAATGGTGAGTTGGAGATTTTTCGGGTCCTTGCTGTGTACTGATCCAGTGTTCTTTATCTGTAAGTGGTTTGGAATTTGTAGAATTGTATAAACATATTAATTTTTATTACAGGGCTTGCAGAGGGAAGCATCTTGCACTATTAGTCCGGTTTTCAAATCCCGGTCGGGCAGTAGATGATGTGGATATTTTCACACACAGTAATGACACATTAGCATCTCTGCGTAGGCAGGTTTTACGTCGAATCAAGGCAAGTGGGGCCAATTTAAAGCTGGATCTCTTCATCAATGGGGAATTACTGGATCCAGCTGATGACCGTAAACTGCTGTCTCAGATTCCTCTTAGAGATAAAATGGTGAGTTCATTATGCACATTACATATACTCATTGGCACAGATTTCACAAGATAGGATAAGAAACTTCTATGTGGGAAGTGCCTGAACAGCATTGTGTGTGAATGGCATGTATGGTGTGCTGCAATTAAATGTGTGATTTTGTTACTGAAGACATTTTGCATTAAAAGGTGGAAGTCAGACTTCGTTAATTTCTGACAGGACACTGGCCAGTCTGATATATTTGTGGTTTCCACAGTTCTTCCAGGTCATTGCCAAGATAAGATGAAAGTGTGGGTTGTGAAATTTATTCCAATGTGTCATAATCATCATGAAGGTGTAAATGCAAGCAGTGTTGAGAACTGCACTCTTCTGAGTTATTATGCAGCGAGTAATGGTAATTTCTTACCTACGTCTTGGGACAACCAGTCGGTCCCATCTTCAGAGGTCAAGTGTTGTATATTTTGCTGCTGTTGTGCGCACATATCAAGTGCCTGTTTCAATTAGACTATTGGCTTGTGGTTCAGTTCCAGTGACACAGTGCTAATAAAATTACGAATTGCAAGAGTGACTCTTGGAAACAATGAGAAATCTCTGTTATTAACACAGGAATTATATTTGTTACAAGATCTTAGTTCAGAGAAGGCTGCTTCTTACTTTCTAAGCAAAAATAACAGATCTGAATAATCTTAGATAAAAGAGTGAAGTTGAAAGATTTGGTTTAGTATGTAGAGATTATAACATGTGCTTGTTTATGCAGTAACATAATTGCTGATCAAGAACAAGGTGTAAGCACAGCTTGAGTAACCAAGGAAATGTATTGAGATTGTATGCATTAATAAGGCAGTGTTATGCCCAAGAAGTAATTATGTTAACCACATCAGCTAACAGGTCTTTTGAAGGATGGGGTAAAATGTCCCAAAGTATAAGTTTTCTTAGACTGCAAAGGTGTGCTTCTGAAATTTGAAGTTGTATCTACTAGGCATATTGATCATTTATTTCATTACTGCTGTAAAGGTGACTAATGGCTTTATGTGTGCATATATGGAGGATCTTCGATATACATTGGGGTTACATTACCAAAAAAATTTTGCTTCAGTCAAAATGATTTGTTTATGGGACATTTTTCTTTATAATGATTGTATATAATGTGTTGTACACTAAAGTTGTTGCTTAGACACACACTGTTTTTCCTTAGAATCAGACTGATTTTTTTATCTGCTTGCAGGTAGCATGCTCATTGCAAAGTATAGCCCAGTTATTTTTACCTTCTCTTACCTCCAAACTCTCTTAAAACTGATGCCACTTTGAACATTTGCCAATGTGTTACCCAAATACAACAAACTAGGGCAGAGAAGAGTCAGAAGATTCATGGAAAATATGCTAAGATGGTTCAGGCTTGAAATTCTGTGTGAGTGTGGAAAAGGGTATGTAGGACAGAACATGGGCTGTTAAGGTGAGGTGCAAGGAACACCAGAGATATGTACATCTGAACATAAAGACAGTCCATCAAGATACTTGTGCTGCCTCATAAAGGAAGCAGTTGAAATATACTAGAAGAAGAGTAATTTTAACAGAGACTTTGGCATCATATTGAGCCAGGCTTGGTCTCCTGTAACCAGAATGCTGCTGAACAAAAACATTGGGACCAAACATGGCAAGTACTTATTCCAACCACCACCCCACTTAGTCTTGCCACTAGCTCTGAGCCAAGGTTTCAGGCAGGTATATCGTGATGCGGATGCACGTCTGAGTTACATTCCTGTTGAAGAGGACAGAGATCATTCTCAGGGCCCTGGTTTGCTCACCATTTAACTACCTGACATGGCTGCTAGCCTGAGAAAATGTTCTTATAAAAATTCCCTGTTTTCTGCACTATAATTGAGTGCTATATGTCTGGGGAAAGTTACATCAAGGACCCATTGCAGATCATGTTGACCATCTTGTTTTGTTGCTGAGCACTGTTGAAATGGACAGGATGCATATACAGTAATTTACTCACGTGTGTGTGTTGATCTTGACAGAGGCGTGAATTTGGGCAGGTATGTTTGTCGCTACAATAGTACATACTTTTTCCAAGTGTCCACTGAGATTAGCCTGTTTGTTTCAGATTTGAGCTCTCAGGTTTGTCTTTGCTGACAGGTCTGAATTTACATGTAGATATCAGTTTTAAAAAGAAAGGAAAGCAGTGGGGTCCTTTCTCTTCTGTGATGTTATGCAGTGCTGATTGGTAGTTAGTTACTGATTTTTGTGAAGCCTATTGGTCCCAACTTGAAGGGCTAAGCAGTCCAAGACTCAGTACTGGTAGGCTGTCCAAATCAACCAATCAGCACTGTGTAACATTCCAGAAGAGCAGTTGCCTTGCTTACACCATGGCATAAGCCTGAAATCATGCAAAGAAAAGGAATCTTCAGAATCATAAATTAATTTACATTCCATGATTAAATATTAACCATGCGTAACATAATTCACATTATATTATCACTCATGGAATAAAAGTATTATGTTACAAAATGGCAGAAAGTGTTGGTATGTGTTGATGCTTAGCCACGGTAAACTGAAAAGGCATAATTAAACAGCTTTTGTAAGCCTGAGTGCAAGGCCCTCTTTCTTCTTGGACTGCTTGACCCTTGAAGATTGGACTGCTGCGTTATCCTGAAATATCAGTAACAAACTACCAACCATAGCTGCACAATATCCCAGAGGCATGAAGACCTCAACTGCACTACAACTGAAGCCTAAAATTGGGCAAGACTTACTTTTCCTGAGATGAGGACATCCATGATTTTAATGAGTGAAAATTGCTTACATATTTTTTATGTGGGTTTATTTACAGTTGCTGTCAGCAAAATTGTGCCAAGCAAACTCAAATGTGCCGAGTTCCCCAGACAGCAGTTCTGACAGTTCAACAAGCTCACCGCAGCATCCATACGACGGGCCCAATCTAGAGGCAGAGAACAGTTTACCTGGTGTGGTAAGTAGATCATTACTCTGTAAAAGTGATCCAGGTTATGAATCTGGTTGATAATTTCCGCAATACACGTTTGCTCTTTTTTCAGCTAATGTCACAGCGGCCACATTGTGCTCGGTTCTTTTTCCAACTGGCTGACTTGGGCTGCAAGCTACAGTACCCGCCTCTGCGGGATGGAGCCCGCATGCTGCTCAAGCTCATCCCACCAGACACCTACACTGTGGAGTGCCTTCAAAATCTCTTTCAGAATCATGCAAGGGCTGGTACAAATGGAGCAGTTGTCATTGAGCAGGCCAGTCAGAGCACACCAGAATTTCCACCTGCAAGTGTAGAAAGCCTTTTCTTTGGAACTTCGTCTTCACAAGTTCTTTATCACCTTGAGGTAAGGGTAGAAGAGCACAGTTGTCAAAATTGTAGAATTTCTACTGAATGACATGATAAGCTGAAATGTGGAGTGGGGAATTTGAATACTTCATACCATACATTCATGCACATTTGAAACTGCTTGAACATTTTGGAGGGAGGTTGTAAAATTGATGCACAGAATTTTAACATATTTACCCTCAGATTTTAAAATGGTGATTGCTTCTATGAGCCCAGTGATCTTGGCAAAGAAACACAAGTGATTTGAATTCAGATACACTTTTTTATTTAATGTTGAAGTGATTCTGTGTATTAAGGGCAAAGATTACATGCTAAAAGAACTCAGATTTGATATCTGAGAGAGACATGTGGCAACTCATAGCAGGAAGAAGCAACAAAAGGTTCAAAGATGAAGGATGTGCACCTGGTTAAGGTATTCTGCACCACTGTGGAATATAGAGCTTCATTATTGTGTTCATAAGAAGCTGCTGCTTGATGCTGCATAAGTTTTTATGCCTAATTTACACACTTGCCAGTGAGTTTGTTTCACCTGGTTTCTTTGATGAAAGGACCTGTGTTCCAGACACAATATCACAGCCATAACATGAATATGGTTTATAATTACCGCCAGGTTACAGAAACAAAAGCTGTCAACACTGCCAGTTTTTTAACTTTCTTTGCTGGGAAACCACTTGTTTACACTTGTATTGGGAGAGGTGAGATTTATGTAAAATGCAGTAGTAGTAAATACAAAAATTTTAAACTTAGTTTATGCTATTGCTCCAGTGGGAAAATTAAAATTATTTGTAAAATATTGTAAAAGTGTTCGCCCAGAATAAGGAGTGCATGTACATATTTTCAGATGTATTTGTAGGTATGGATAATCTAGGTCATTTTGTTGAACTTGGCGTCCCGATGAGTTTGTCAGTATTCCGTAATATTTATGTTAGAGGTTTTATCTCCACTTGTGTTGCCATCTTGCTGTATCAAACATGCACATTCAGAATAAAGCAACATAACAAACTCATCTTGCAGAGTTAATAATAATGGTAATACTTGGCAGCATTGCACTTTTCATTCAGCTTGTGTTGCTATGTCCACAGCTATAATATGCTGATGTGGTAGTGAAAGTTGCTTCATGCTGGAAAACTTTGTGTATATATCTTTGATTTTGAGGCATTAGAATGTACATTGTAGACCCTTCTGCAGCATAATCCTGTCCTTGTAGTTTAAGATGAAGTGAATGATTTCTTCTCATAGATATCTTAATCAGCCATGCACTGATCATTTACAGGTTGTTTATGGGTAATCTTCAGTACTGCTTTAGCTTCATTTATGATAGTAAATTTACCTTTTCTTCTTATTGTTTGAAATGGACGTTTGGAACATTTGGGCCATGAACATATTCCTGTTTCAGGTGATGTATGCTTTGTTGATGCCAGCCCTCGATCCTCTTTCTGATAAAGCATTCGAATTCCAGTACAACTTTTTGAAGAGTGGGGATGCACCAGTTATACTGGACATGTTAACCAAAAATAACTTTCTGCCCAATGCTGATGTTGCCACTAAACGGTGAGAACCTGTCAAAGAATTGGTTTTAATTTTTGTTACTGATTTGTAAGGATTATGGTGTAAAACACGTAATTTAAATATCTGAGCCTATATGCTGCTTGTGTACCAATTTTGTATGTTGGAGAGATGCACTTATATGCTGTCAGTTTAGAGCTAACTGTTAAACGTTAAGGATTTGTCAGACACTTGTAACTTAAGACAGTGTTGAAAGCAGGCTGATTAATTGGTCTTTCTTACTGCCTTCAAAGTGTTTATGACAATACTGTGGTCAATGACCTCTGTAACAATAGAAATTTGTTACATTTTCACTCTTTGTTGACATAAATTTAAACAACAGTACCACAGCAAAACATTTTATCTCACAGCTGTCAATTGAAGGCAGTGTAGATACACTTGTTTCTTCATTGATTCAGGTGCTGAAAATATGTTCTTCCGGTAGATTTTCGGACATAAAAGGAAAAGGAATTTCCCCTGGATAGTAGGGAAAATACACGCCAAATATTTTGTAATATGCTTGTCACCAGTAGGCATCCTGGTCCAGTCAGTTTTTTGAAAAAGAGGAAAATTGTAGGTTGTGAAATGTGGAGTCGTTCTCTCCATTCATACATACAATTGACCATCTCTCCATTCATACATACAATTGACCATATGTGCAGCATGTGTTGTTTGAATCATAGTTTGTGTGTTATTGGAGCAAGCTTATATTGCTGGTATGCAAATAGTAAATGCAGTTGTTGATGACTGCTTCTGAGTGAATCATTGCATTGAGCATAACAGAAAGTGGTGAACACTAACACCAACCAAAATTTGAAAGGCCGTGAATGTACAAACTCTGCTCCACATTTCCAACAATTAACTTGTAGACTGGAACAAATCACCCTGTAGTTCAATCTGCAGAAGCAGAGAGAGCACCCACTAATGTCTGAAGGCAAGGTGGTTTTTCTAAATTCCAAGGAGAAAGGCATGAAGGCTACTTAAGTGACCGAAAAAGGAGATGGTATCTTTTCGGCTGTGTTATGGCCCGAGTCGAGCATGGTTGCCATTGAAACCATGTATGTTTTCTTTGAGGTGCACCTGAGGCTGATGAAACAATTGAACGTGAAACATATGATTCAGTAGAGCACAACCAGGTGGCAGAAGTGTTAAATGAAATTAATGCTCAGTTTGCTGTAAGAATAAAGAAATGAGCAGTGTAAGAGTCAGTGGAGTAGCAGTGCATACTATGGGCACATGGCTATTAGAGTCTAAAAATAGGAGTGGAAGTTTCCACATTTCCAAGCTACAATTAAGTATGTTCAGTCATAGGTGAAATTCAAAGGAATAAAATGTAAATTCACAGCTAAGTAGTATGTTTGTCCCATAGTGTGATGGTGATAGTTCTGATATATTCTAAGTGATAATACTGTGTAATCTGGTAGGTGGTTATCAGCATTTCATTTGTTTAGGACTTTGTTCCTATTCTTGGTGTTTCTGGACATATGTCATTATTTTACATTATTGGTGCCCTTGTCTGTGTTTTGATCCCACCCTGTGAAGGTAATGGTCATACTGTCTGCATAATAGAAAGGTGTCACTTGCTCATGTAGATAGTGTGAGATGTGCTATAGGCGTACGGTGACCTCATATTCAGTCTATTTGTTGTATACATTGATAGGTGATTCAGTTGGGTGAGGTATAATTAGTCTGCCCCTCCTGTTGGTCACAGATGCAACAATAAAGAATGTATCAGTAATCTTGTGTATTGACTGAGTAATTAGAATGAGTTGATGTAATGATATTCAGGAAACTTGTTGCTACATAACATGAACTGTTATCATTGTTAATGTAGAGAGTGATAGTTTTCTTGTTACATGTGTGAGTTTTATGTAACTCAGTGTTTATAAAATATTTAAATAATTGGGAGTTTGTACAGAAGACTATAATTGGCAAAGGTGTTTATCAGAAGAACTTAGTAACATTTAATGTTGTACTGTGATATGACTTCTTATGATGGTTTTGTAAATGCCTATTTGTTGGAGTGCACTGGTGGTCATGTAAAATGTTAATAGCTTGAAAATGTCTTGAAATGCCTACAGTTTTGCATAGTGCAGTGACACGAGGCTTGTTCATACGCTTGCTCCTGCATAGTTTATTTCCCTTCTTTGCCAGGATAGCGTAGTCCTTATATCAACTCGCTATGGACTTTTAAATCCTGGTGGGGGGCGAGATTTTCCACATCCATTCAAACTGGCCCTGGGACCCACCCAACCTTCTATACAGTGGGTACTGGGTCTTCCCTGGAGGTAGAGCAGCCAGGGCATGGTGTTGACCACCCACTCCCATATAGAGCCAAGGTTAAAGAAATAGAGCTATACATCTGCTGCCTGTCTGGGCCTTCATGGGCTTTTCTAGGGTACACCTTGCTCTTAGCCTGTGACAGATGAATGGGAGTGAGCTGGTTTTTTTTTTAATACTCTGAAAGGGAAAACATTGTTCCACAATGGGCATTTAAATTGAACTGCTCTCCAGCTGTAGTAGAAGTGAGGGATTTAAATGGCCATACACCAAAGGTTAATATTGTATCCTTAGTATTACACATAGAGTAAGTACTTGAATTTGTGCCTGCAGGTCTGCCTATCTTACAGTCTTGAAGATGTGTAAGCTGCTTCTAACTGTGATTGGTCATGTCATGGCTCGTGTTGTGGATGACCCTCAGCCCTCACCACCACAACAGACAGAGTGTGGAACACCAGATGGGAGTGGTCTTGCAAATCTAGGACCTAGCTCCAGTAGTACCAACTCGGTGCCCACTGTCAGTTCACCCCGTAGTCCAGTAGCTGTTCTTAGGCAGGCCCTGCACAGTATACCAAATCAGAACACAGAGTACATGTTACGCAGTGTGGCATCAAAACTGGCTCAGAACCTAGCTGAACAGGTGGGTAGTTCTGTGTTCGCTATCACCTCCCCTATTCATACCTGAGGATATTTTATGATAATGATTGTTTTGCTGGCAGCTGCTACTGACAGGGAGTGAAGGTGAGAGGTCACGACCAATGTTCGTCCAGGCTGTGGCTTGGGAACTTCCAAATATCACAACAGTGAGAGCAATCATTCGCTTAGCGTGGGCAGCAAGTAGTGGTAACCTGCAACTGCTCAATGCCACTCATGATGAGTTGCATCGCATGCATGACAAAATGGCTACCAAAATGCCAGATGGAGAGGATGTTCTAGGTATGTATGATTGCCCCAACTTGTATGGGAAGGACTTGGAATAGTTATTGTATAGTGTAATTGGTAGTACTTTCCACTGACAATATTTTTTTCATTTTTGTTATTCAAATTTTAGGCACATTCACAAAATTGTGAAAAGCAACTATTAGCTTGGTCATGTCTTTCCCTTTGTCTGTCTGTACATCCCCACAGAACCATTTGGGTCCCATTGGATAGATTTTTATGAAATTTGGTATTTGAGCATTTAAAAAATGTGTAAAAAATTCAAGTTGCATTAAAACCTGACAAGGATAACAGGTTCTGTACATGAAGACCAATATACATTTTTGATCATTTTTCAAGAACTGTGCTGATTATAATATAAGGTGAAAAGATATCGTAGAAGTGGACAGGCCACAGATGACAGTATGATGCATTCACATTGCATGCTGGATACCTAAGGTCACAGACACACCCTTGGAATATGTATTACTTTTTGCTCTTCCACTACAACAGTGGTTGCATGAACATGCCTCACTGTCACGTTATATATACATTGCCTGTCTTGTTTTATATGATACACTTATTCGATTACACTACTTACCTGTAATATTTATGTCATCATAATACAGAGACGTTAATTTTGTGCTTACAGCCTTGTTACCACCACGTCCATACACTGAGGCACTGTGGTGTTCATTTTTTCGACATTAAGCACAGTGCTGGTAAAACCACTTTATTTACCTCACACTGCAACTGTTGGAAGCATTATCCTTCAGTGGTGTTAGACATTTCACACCAAAGTAAACGTTCTGTGACATACATTGCATTTCTCCTCCTGTGATTTCTGACAGTGTTCTGGGTGTGTAAAGCCTCCAGAGTATCAGTTCTTTCTGTAAATTTGCTGTTCCAAGTTTCATTGTACATTAAAACCAGTGCTTTGAGAACACAGATTGTGACAGAGTTCTCCACTTACCATCTCCTCATCAAAAACTTCTTACAACTCCACAGTGAATCTTTTGTGACATTTGATGTACCATACTGAATTAACTGTCCTCTTAAAGGAATATGTGGCCTGTGACATTTCAAACAGTGCATGAGATCTTTTGCCATTTTTTTTTTAAATTACATAATGGCATATTATTTGTCAGTAACCCATTTCTATGATTTTATGTTGTATGAATCCAAGCTTCAGTGTCTTAAAGAAAGAAGCTGAGGGTCACTCATACTGGTGTGAATACTACTCAAAAGGCAATTACGAAGTTAATCCTTAGTACTGGGTCTGCAGGTTGAAAATGATGGCTGTGCCAGTGATATTTTATATGTACAAAGCTGGGTTTTTTTGTGGCTCCAAAAGTGGAAGCTGCCATGTACACCTAAGGGAGTGACCAAATGGACTTAAAGTAAAGAGTTTCTGGTGTCAGCAGACACTTTGGTTTGTGTCTTTTCTTAAAAGCAACAAACCCCATTTCATGTCACTTTTTGCATGACTTTAATTTAAATGAAACAGGTGTGCAGCCATTGTCAGAAATGAACTTGCACAGTCATTGTCAGGATGGCAGTGTAGTGGCAGACTCTTATGTCAGTACGTGAGTCACTGTGTGTAGGCTGCCAGCTGGCTAAATGGTTGTGCAGACAAAACTTTGTAAATGTTTGATGAAGTTTCCTACTTTTAGGATTATAATGCTAAGTTTAAAATGTCAAAACAGTTTGGTGTTTTGGCTGAGCATTAATTAGTATTTACCGTATATTCTCGAATCTAATACGCACCTGAATCTAATCAGCACTAGTTTTTGCCGATTTCTTAAATGGGAAAAAAGTTAGTTCACGGTTCTGATCCGCACCTATGGGAGGATGATGGTGAAGATAAAGCTGATAGTGACTGGGTGACGGATAACGATTCAGTTATGAGTGATGACAGCGAGTCTGATGAATAATAAATTATAAATATTATGTATTATATTATAAATAATAAATAAAATAATAAATTGTTGTATTCTATTGTTCTTACGGCATGTACAGTGGCTCTATCATTTTTCCAAAATCCAGCTCACGACCGCGAATCTAATCCGCACGCATTCTAATCTGCATCTGATTTTTCAGCTCTCTGAAACTGTAAAAAGGGTGCAGATTAGATTCGAGAATATACGGTAAATCTTTCTTGATTTTGTGTACTGGGACTCTATTTAGATGTAAATCTGAAATTATCATGCACATTTTAGAGTTCTGTGTACCCTAGTGAACAGTGGCTTGTCCATTTGCAAACATGAAACTTCACATGATTTTATTGTTCATAGTGGTGTGCCCAGAAGTGTGTTGCCCTTTCAGTACTTGCAGTGGTTTGCATTTATTGGTATGGTTTTTACATTGTTGGATGACTGATCAAGATGTATCCAAGAAGTGTTATAGGTTACATTATTTTATTTATTTTGTGTGTCATTGTGAAACTTGAGGCACTGCACTACAAGTCGGAAAGTCACAGGTTCGATTCGCGATGGTGTCATTTGAATTTTTCATTGACATAATCCTTCCGGCCGCACTATGGCCCTGGGGTTCACTCAGCCTCTAACAGAAACTAGTACCAGGAATATTCTGTGGGGGGTTAAAGGTGGCCAGTGCATGGGGTTGACAACCTTACCACCTTCATGTGCCGATTGTCTTAAAATCTGGGAACCTTAACCTCCTGGAACCCTCTTGGCCTGTTCATGTCTGTAATGGGATTGCTTTATCAGTATGAAACACTAAACTCTTATCAGCCAACATTTTTGTGTTATGTTGTTGCATTCTTGTGATGTAAACTTATCTGTGACATGGTATTGAGGGAAGGAAGTATGTGGTTTATAACATCTAGACAATGCAGATTTGTTTCACATGGCAGTTGCAGGCATTTTTCATATTCTTGTTGCAGTGAAGCAAAAAAATCGCTGTTGCATGTGTTACATAGGAATGGCAAAATGATATTTATATATAAATAGCATTTTTTTTTGGTATGTGGAATTTTAAAGTCGACACTCTTATGTCTTGCCATGTGCCTTGTGGTCCTTGTAGCTGTATGAAGTATGTTCATAAGCTTTCTGATAGACAACCTGGTGTGTTTTGTGGTTTCAGTCTGTAAAGAAGCATTGGAAGTATTAACTGTGGCTATGGTGCTGAATCCCAGAACCCTAGAGAGCTTAACGAAGGACAAAATGTGGCATACATTTATCATTGACCTTCTCTTACTGTGCAAGAATAGGTATGACTCACAAAATTGAGGTTTAATTTTTAGGCATGTTTAGTGTAGTAAACTAGAATGCCTTGTGTAGAGGTAAAGTCTGTCCAGATGACCAACCGTGGGTCAGGGCCAAAACTGGCTCCTTTATTTTTTATGTTTGTATTGTTTGTTTGCTTTACATGGCATGGAAGATTTTCACTGAAGTTGTTGGGCAATTCCACTTTTGTTTAAAATTTGACACATAACAAGACATTTTACATGAAGACATATTTCTATGCACATTTCAATTATCCCTTAGCCACTGATGGTCTGTTCATATAATGGGCGTACTGCTACCCCATCAGTGACCACATTTTATATAGTCAGTCAAGAAATATACTTATTGTATTTTTTGAGACATGCTGCACAATTTTTTTTTACACAATGCCACGTATTTCATAACGTTACTAGCGAATTACTTCAAGGGGTGAAAAATATTTTAAACAAATGTCATAGAAAATTATTGAAGGTCCTGTGCTTCTGAGCTTCAAATAACTTGACAGCAGAATTATGGCAGATGGTTTCCTTTGCACACTTCTCAGAAGCTCTATATGAAGATCAAGGAAAAGAGCAAGTAAAAACCCAGACTTAACTGCAGTTTTCTTGTCTTTGGACTGTTTAAAAGCCATTGAAGAACAAATGTTCAGTACAGTCACCAGTGTACAGGAGGTGGTGTTATAATGGTTTAGACAGCAGCCCAAGTATGTCTTTGCAGATAGGATATGCCAGCCTGTGCATCAGTATGACTGCTGCCTGAATACATATTGTAGTTCTAACTCTTGCAGCACCATCATCCATAATACATCCTCAGATGGGTTTCAGTTGTACAGGCCTCACAATGTGAATAGTATCTGCAGCACACTGATTCACTGAGCAAAGTAGAAAAGATTTCTGCATATTTACACCATGGAATGAAAGATACACATATGGTGAGATCTTTGTGTGCGTGCACATGCATGCTTATGTGGGAGAGTATGCTTCAGTAAACAGTCAAGGAAAAAGTTGTGTCACAGCCCTGTGGAATGAGAGACTGAGACACGAAAACATTGTCTATAGATGTCAGGTACAGTGTGGTGTGTGTGTTGGTCACATCTGCTGCAGAATACCGGTTCTGTGCACTTGGTCTCCCTTAGTTAGCGTATTATGTTGCAACTTCACTCAGGCATGACCAAACCATTAGAGTGAGTGCCATTAGCTGTGGAATGTAGTTGTGGAGGGAAAGGAGACTTTTGTAGCTAATAAAGTTCTTCTGCGGCCCATCTGCTGATCTAGTTCTGGAATGCAACATAGATGATATCCCTGAATGAACATTATGATTTTTACAGGTCTATCCGGGTAGCAGCAGCAGAACAGTTCCTCTTGATATCAACATGGTGTGTAGCAAGCCAGCAGCCACTTCAGTTCTGCATCACACTTTTGTTCACAGTACTGAACACAACTGTTGTGGAGAACGCTCGTGTCTCCCATGAATATTTCCAGTTGTTATGTCGTCTGCTTAACTATGCCTTCATGTCCAACTGTCCCCTTCCAACTGCAGAAACTCTACTCAACAATGAGATCACGTGGCTAAAGAAGATCAGGGTAAGTGGATAAGTGCATAGTTTGATAGAAAAGACATGCATAAATACAAGTTTGGAAAAATTTGAACCATAGGAATGTGGCACATTTTAATTACAGGTTTAAGTTGCTTTCCTGCTTTTTGCCTGGTTAGTTAAAGTTGAAATCTGCAGTGCACGTAGAGGGCCTATTGTGTTAACCCTGCACATATTAAAATTAACCTGAATTATATTGAAGGGTTTATTTTTCGTCACACAGTAAACACACACTGTCTCATTTTTAAATCCAGTCAGAGTTTTGCAGGGAAATAATCACTTTTTCTTCTGAAATCCATGCAGAATACATCATTTCACTCCGAATTTTTGAATGTTAAAACCTGGTGGTACATAGAGTAACCAGAGGATGTTAAAGGGTTGATAAAGAGCCAGGATTTGCTCACTGAAGTCTGCCTAGTTGACTTTTTCCACATAAACTTGAATTTGAGGCATTTAAGTACCCATTCCAGGTCGGGTGTTCAGTGTTTGAAATCACACTCAAGTTGTCAAGGAAGAAATCTGTGATCCTTTCCATTTTACTGCACCAGTATAAAACATCTTATTCCATTGGTACTACATCTGTGGGAGGGACTTGAGGTTCTCAGTGAGCTCCACCACTTCTCTCTTGGCAGCGCATAAATCTCCAATTTCTGTACCCACCACTTGCAACATCCCCCTCTAACTTGTTGCATCAATTCAACTTTAGTCTGTCTCTTCTATCTACATTTCCTCCTCATTTAGTACATAGGGCTTCCTTTGCAGGAACACTTTCTGCCATTCTCATCACCTGGTCAGCACATCTAAGTCTACCAAGCTGAATAAATTTCACAACATCAACTTCAAATTGAAGCTTATAGATTTAAGAGTTTTTGTGCTTCCTGCAACATCCATTTTTGAGTACTAGGCCAAATATTTTGTGTAGAACTTTTCTCTCGAAGGATCTAGGAAGAGTCTCACCTTGTTTTCCCATAGACAGGTCTCAGAGCCATATGTAAGCACTGGTCTAATTAATGTTTTATAAATGAGGCATTAACTTAAAATTTAAAGTTCTGATCTAGGGTCGTTCATTAGGCCAAAATAGCATTCGTTCACTGCCTCTTTTCTCGCCTCTATCTCCATCATAACAGCAGTGTCACAAATTACCATTGTCCCCAAATAAACAAAACATTTCACTTTTTGCAAGTTTTAACACCAACAGAAATCGCACCAGTATAAACCACTGAATTTCAATCAACATTTTACTGTTTTCTAACCCACGAACTATCAAGACATAGATGTGTCTTTTAAATTTATCTTCTTTCACATTGTCATGCCTACCATTCTTACTATAAAGTATAACTTTTGAAGGATTTTCTTTGATTGTTTTGCAGTAAACATTCTGTTAATAACATCTTCTCAGTTTGCTTTTTTGGCATGAGTTTTATGTCATGGTATCTTGACAGAATGACTGTGTTACAGGAAAATGTGAAGGAGACAGGAGACAGTCAAGTGGATGAGGCTGTTCTGGAAGGCCATTTGGGTATTGCAAAGGAGCTGTTGTCTTTTATGAGCCCTGAAAAAAAGTACGAACTTGGATCTGATGAAAAAAAGGGAATCAGTCTTGTTAAGGTATACTGCAACTGATGCATGTTTTAACATACGTAGTTTTATTTTATTTTTTAATTGCAAAATCTGTTTGTCTGGTTTTTGGATTGCAATTTTACAAATGGGTTCCATCTAGTTGTCACTGTGCAATGTCACAGTAATAAATAATAGAGCATAGGTGAATAATATGTATTGTGGTCTTCTGGGTTACTGTGCTGTTAGTCTGGGGGATGGTTAGAAATATTTTGGAGGAACCTACAGCCTGCATTCTTTATTGCAGCTGACCTTGCACATCACCTAACCCACCTTCTTCAACATTTCAATTGGTCATCTGTCATAGGTATTAGCTGGTAGATGATGGAGGGATAGCTGTTAACTCAGTTGTAGGTCAGAAAAAAATACTGAATTCCAGGGGATGGACAAAATAATGGAAACACTGGATAGTAAAGGAATAAAACTGTTTGAGTTGGTTGCACTGAAAGAATATCAGTTGTGGCTTCATTATTCTTTTGTTTGTTTTATGTTGTGTAGTGCCATTGTCAGTGCATTACAGATTGTATTTAGTAACAGTTCGTATGAAAGTGTTGCAAAATGGTAAGATGTTCCCAATATCAGGCTGGGTTTATATTTTAAGAACATCCAAGAAGCCCATAATCTTGAATGCCTGGTTTCAACTGTGAAACATGGAGGGAAATCTGTGGTGATTTGGGCAGCAGTATCTCATTATTCTGCTGGTCTCTTTGCTCTGAATGGTTGAATTACTGCCATTGGCTACATGGACATTTTAGGTAACCCGGTGCATCCTGAGGTCTAGATGTTTCCTAAGAATTATGCAGTTTTTCAAGATGACAGCTTGCTCATACAGCCAGGAGTGCTTAGTCTTGGTTTGAGGATCATGAAGATGCATTTCAGCATCTTCCTTGGCCAGCACAATTGCCAGACTTAAATATCATTGAGCCACAGTAGTCTGGTTTAGAGAGTAGGGTGAGAAGCAGATTCCCTCCTCCATCATGTCTCAAGCAGCTAGGTGTTCTTCATGAGGAGTGTTACAGTATTCCACTAGAGACTGTTCCAAACTTAAATGTGTTTGTTCTAAGAATAAAAGCTGTATTACAGGCATATGGTGATCCAACTCCACATTGATAAAGAAATGTGTATCTTTCTTCACAACTGTTTCCATTATTTTGTCCATCTCCTTTATGTTAGGTGTAGGTGTAAGAAGGACTGTATAGACAGATTTTCAAACAAGTATAATGACAACTGAAAACAGTTTGCAGCAGATGGCTGGATGCTGTTACATGGTGAAGTGTAGCTTGAAGGATTGCTCCCTGAAAATTGATGTTTGTTAAAATCTAAGTCCAGTTGCAATTGAAAATCATTTGTTCAGATATTGGTCTGTGATAAATTCTGTCTAAAAGGAGATTAAATTTGGATGACATCTATTGGGGTCTATTTGAGTCTGAGAGAAGAATGTGTGTGAACAAATCTAGGTCTTTGTGAGCAGTGTCAAAATATCCCACCAGCAACAACGTTGTTAATTCAAGGCCAGGCAGTATTAATCATAATTTGGTCACTAGTGTTTGTCTATGGAAACATGAAAGAACATTGTTTGGCACAATGTTAAATGAGGATTGTTTGTACTTTCTTCTCGAGTATGTAATTAAGACTCTATATTTCAGGAGCTGGTAGAGGATTTTATTTTTCCTGCATCACGACTGATGCTGCACCTACAGCGTACAGGCGAGTTGTGTGCAGACCAAGCGATACCAGTCAGCAACACCCCTCTCACTACCAATGCTGCGTTTGATCTCTTGGTGGGGCTATGTGTCAGTTGTGTACCTAATATGAAACTTCTTGTACATATGCTCACTGACATGTTTTATTCAGGTTTGTTTATGTCTGTAAATATTCATTTGTTATTGCCTCGTTATACAAATGTGTAATAACAGTGGGGAAATGGGATAGAGTCTGTGTATGTACAGGGTGAACAAAAACTACATGGCCAAACCTTCAGAAGATGAATCTACACCCTAATACAAGGAAAAATATATTGCATGACCATAGGCCTTCTGAAGTGTGGTTTTTCAAGTTATGACCTCATAATTGAAGAAAATGCTTTTAGTGTCCACCTTAAGTTTCCATGCAAACATTGGAGGAGATACTTCTGGGACCCTGCTTTCTTCCACCAAGTGTGACTGGAGCTGTTTACCATGATTTCTTATGAAACTTCCTCCCAGAATTGTTGCAAGATGTGGATCTGCAGACTATGATTCATTTATGGTTCATGCATGATGGTGTTCCACCACATTTTCGTACAGTAGGCAGGAAATCTTGGGCAATGTGTACTTGGAACATTTGGTAGGACAAGGTAGACCAACAGCAAGGCCTGCCCATTTCCTGATTTAAAGCCCTTAGATTTTTGTCTCTGGGGAAATATGAATTCTACAGTTTATGCTACAGAAGTCAGGGATATCGAAGACTCACAACAGTGAATGCAGAATGGATATGGGATGGGTTTGTATGACACCTGGAATTTTCCAACAAGTTAGCCATTCACTGTTCATATGTACAACATCCTGCATGGAAGGTTGAAGGTGTACATTTCAGGCATTTTCTTTAATTGTGTGGAGTCTATGCTTGAGATGGCCTATTTTAATACACGCGCGCGCACACTTTTTTTTGGGGGGTGTTGTGGTGTGCATATGTTTGACCCAGCATTTTTTGTTCAACCTGTATAACACTTTTTCTTTGTAGTGTGTTAAGATAGTGTTGATAAGCATAATGTATAAGGAAAGATGTTTAAAACCTTTGCTGAGAAGGTAATTAAACATATAAGGAAAGTAGAAGGCTACAGTGATTGAATTTCTGAGTAAAAGCTCACACTGTGTGTGCTGCAACCCACTTGAAATGTTTGTATTAGAAATGGTTGCATGAGCACATTAGTTTTGCATGGGTTGGGGCTGAATTACAGACTTAATGTGAATTTTCATTGGTAGGGAGATGATGCTTCAGAAATCAGAAATACGACTCTTTGCATAATACTGTAGCACCATTTATACTATGGCCTAAGCCAACCCACTGCTTGCCATTGGTGAAGTTTATCACAGTATCACTCCTGACATTCTTGTAAATAGAATGGCTGGAATATTGAGACATACACAGAAGAGGAAGGAGAGTGTAGCTGGTTTAATGACTTACTACAGGCTAGATGGTCCAGGGATTGAATCCTGGTGGGGGTGGGATATTCTGCGCCCTCTGCACCAATCCCAGGGCCCACCCAGCCACCTATAAAAAGGGGTATGAGGTCTTTCCCAGAGGTGAAGCTGCCAGATCATGGTGCATCCCACCCACCTTCTAGTACCGCGTTCCAAAGGGGTTGGAGCTATATCCCATCCTCCCCATTGTACCTTCCCAGGCATGTTGGGGGGTGACCTGCACCATTACCTTTACACTGCAAGGGGAAAATATTACTGCTTGAGGGAGATGCTTTGTGTTTGGGCCATAGGACTTAATTAATTGGTTTCAGTATATCTGACTTGTACTGTCAGTCCTTAGTTGACTTGACTTCTGACTTCCCATTTGATGGGACACATAGTGAAGAACTTTAATGTTTCATCCAGTAATGTGGATATTAGTACATAGTGGTTACACAGCTTGTTACCAGGTGAGTTAGCTCAGTAGCAGTTGTGGATAAATAAAACTGGATTCTGCTGTAACAAATGAAAAGGGGGGGGGGTTGATTTTAAGAGTTCAGCAAGCTTTATTGTCTTCACATATTTTTTGCAAATGTTCTTTAAGCATGGCTTTTTTCTTAAGAGAACATGACATATTGTGTGTATACATCACACGTACATATACGTGTTAGCTTACATTAAAAAATGTTGGTGATTTCTTTGCATCATAATGCTGGTTCATGGCACATAAATTTCTGTACTTGTACTGGTCATCTGATGTTATTAGAGTGATCATATCAAGGATAATTGAGTGATGGCTGAGTAATCTGTCGTTAATGTGGTAGAATGTATGGGTTTCTAAAGGGGGAATTTTTAATGAGCTAAGTGACTTAGCTTTGTAAAAAAAGGCACTGCACTCTTTGTAGTTAAGGTATGACAGTGGTTGAATTGAATGAAATGTTTTCCACTCCTTTGCCAATAGATAAAATTATTTCCTGGGTTATAAACATCTTAATTTCTCCTCCTTGCCTCCCATTATGTTTGTCAGTTGATGAAGCTTATTGCTTTAAAATTATACTATTGTCACAAATTTTAAATGTTTGACTTCCATCATACTTAAACAAAGATAATTTGGTTATTGTTTTTCATGTGGGGGAGATTTATTGTGATTGCATTTGAAATTCAGAAACCTGATGCCTTACAAAAGGTCCTGTGTTTGCTTCCAGAGCGTGATGAACCTTTGGTGGAGTGGGACTATCTTCCGCCTGTGGGACCAAGGCCACCAAAAGGTTTTGTTGGCCTAAAAAATGCTGGTGCCACCTGTTATATGAACTCTGTATTACAGCAGTTATACATGGTTGAGAGTATTCGTGTTGGTATTCTAGCGTCTGAAGGTGCAGCTGTAGACCTGAATGAGGACTTCAGTGGTGAGGAGAGAATGGAAGGAGAGGTTAGTATAACCATCCCTCTGCAGCATTGGTATGCTCTGAAGTGTTGAAAACTTTTATACTGTTCCTTCACAAGTGAAGTACCATGTTTGATGAAAGAAAGTTCTTCATTTCACCCCACAGTACAGACAGGTCTTTTTTTTTTTTTACCAGGGTTACATTCCTATAAAACATCACACAAATTGAACCCAAAATTCCCATTTAAAACAATGTATTTCCTGGGGGTTAGGGGAGTGCCATCCTCACCCTGTATAATGTATGGCTGTCCCACTAGTGGACGTATGGACTTGTGGAGTATATATGTACTGTATATACACACTCCTGTACAGTATACATACATTTCTATACTATATATTTATTTCTAATGCAGTAAAAATGTAAGAGATGCCCACAGTTTGTGGTATAGTTCATTCTAATAGGACTGTGGTAGTCTTGCTACACAAACACTAGTTCCTGACATAGCACTTTCTTAAATTCTGTCAGCATTGTCACAAATGGTATGTGCACAACTATGAACATTAAGGGATATGTCAACAATTTGTTCACCTTATTAAGTCTGCTTAGTATGATGAATTTCTTTTCAATACTGGTTTTCTTTTGCTGATTTTTTTTAACTTGGCTTGCACTAGGTGATGTAGATTTATGTTTGTTATTCGTGTTTGTAAGAAAATCCATTGCTGTTGAAGAGGAAATGACATGAGCCATGTGCTTCTATCATCAACATATCAATCCATAGGTGTTAGAAACCAAAAATTATCACGTAAATTCAAAAAGTGGTGTAAGTGTTCAGGTTGCTTTAAAGCAAAATCATGCAACAAGAAGTTACGTAAAATGACACGTGCCTGTGTATGTTTTCCTGTCAGTGTGTGTATTGGTGTGCTACAGGGAAACATGGAATCAAATGAAAATGACTGCAATGATGAGAAGTGTGGTCTGGAGGAATCACGCAAGGAGTATAACATTGGCATCCTGAAGCAAGTGCAAGCCATCTTTGGTCACCTGGCATATAGCAAACTGCAGTATTATGTTCCTCGAGGATTATGGAAGCATTTCAAGTGAGTTGTGAATTCTTATTGCAAATATAATTCATTAATGTTGTTTTGATATTGTTTATTGGTGTGTCTAGGTGTGAATGGTTTGTGTTACCTTATCTGCCTGTGTAGGCTTGGGCATAGTATCCATTACATATCCTGTTGGCCCAGAGAATGAGTTGATCCGTGAGTGGTGGTGGTTAGGCGGGATCAGAGTTGTAGCCCTGAGCTACAACTCTGAAGCTTTTGTTATGATTAATGGTGAAGGTTTCACACTCGCAGATCTGACCAGGAGTCAAAGCCATAATGCCTTGAATTAGAACCCATTGTCTTGCTGTTTATGCTTAGGTGGTTCCAGACCATCAGGCCTTTTCTTCACTGTGCAATGAAACTTGTATTTTCCTGTTTTGGCAGACTACAAGGAGAGCCAGTGAATCTCCGTGAGCAGCAGGATGCAGTCGAGTTCTTCATGAGTCTTGTAGAGAGCATTGATGAGGCGTTAAAAGCCCTAAACCAAGAGCAGATCATGGGCAAAATTCTTGGTGGTTCATATTCAGACCAGAAAATCTGCAAAGGATGTCCACACAGGCATGTATTTTGTGTTGTTTAATGCATAAGCTGAAGCAGCTTCCAGGAACAGTTTATTCATCAGTGGGTATATATTTCTTTTAAGTACATGAGTTCAATTAGGCAGAAATTATGGCCACGACTTAAGTAGTTTTAAGAATGAGATGCAGGGTTCAAAATATTGGTAGTAGTGTCATTTATGCTACCTCAGTAACATCACTGTACATTTTCGGTGTGATTGACATTATGCATTATACTTTATGGTGTACCTACATAGTGTCACAATTCATATCCTTGCGCGTATGTGTGTCTTTCAGACATTACTGTTTATTTGCAGTTTAAAAGAGGGCTGAAAAGCAGGCCTTGATCTGTGCAGTGACAAAATATTTGCTATCAGGGGGATTGTGAAAGATAAGTTCGGTAGCTCACTGTTCTAAAAGCATTGTAGTTACATTTGAATACATTTTTGCATCTGATAAACACCAAGCAAGAATTAAGCATTGTTATACACTTCCCTCATGTATATGAGTAATTTTGTTTGTAGGTACTCAAAAGAGGAGCCATTCAGCGTAATTAGTGTGGATATTCGGAATCACAGTACATTGCTAGATTCACTAGAACAGTATGTAAAGGGGGAACTGTTGGAAGGTGCTGATGCATATCACTGCGAAAAGTGCAACAAAAAGGTATATGTTAATTATTAACTTATCTTCTAACATGACCACTTGCTTTACATGCACTACATTGCTTATCTTTGTCATCTAAAAGGGAAAACTGTCCCATACTGTGTAACTTTTATGCCTGCATGGGAATAACAGTGTCCTGTTATAACATGATATTAAAACTTTTTGTGTTTATTAGAACAGAGCTTTGATTCACTGTGTTTATCTTAAATGCTGCCATAGGTTTGAAAGATTGGCTGAGGTTTACATCTAATTGAATTGTCCACTTCTGAGAGGAGGTTTTTTTTCCTTTCTTTTTTTTTCCCTTTTCTTTTTCCTTTTTTTTTTTTTTTTTTTTCCCATTTAACTTTTTCATTTGTTTTTTTTTTTTTTTTGACCTTTCTAATTAGTTATTTTTTTTTTTTTTTTTTTCCCAGTGTAAAAATC
>Ga0123352_10001501_pt1 | contig 31143 bp, 38 predicted proteins | sample TergutLab28metaG_FD_89700 | JGI IMG/M metagenome (GOLD analysis project Ga0123352, IMG submission 89700) | Labiotermes labralis P1 segment gut microbial communities from Petit-Saut dam, French Guiana - Lab288 P1 | ecosystem: Host-associated > Arthropoda: Insects > Digestive system > Gut ...
AACATACCGTTAATAGCATGGGCGACTGGAACTGTTTGTAAATGAGACTGACAGTACCTGAGTAATATACCGGGAACAGCAGGTGCGACTGGAAGAGTTTGGAAATGAGAGAGACAGTATATGAACAAAATACCGTTAATATCAGGTAAAAATGAAACTGATAAAAATGAGATAGACAGTAACTGTGCAACATACCGGTAATATATTGGCGAATGGAACTGTTTGGAAATGGTACAGATATTACCTGTGCAACATACCGGTTATAGCAACGGCGAACGGAAATGTTTGGAAATGAGAGAGACAGTACTTGAGCAACATACCGTTAATAGCAGGGGCGACAACCACGGTTTCGAAATGAAAAAAGACACTACTTGAGCAACAGGCAGGTAACAGCAGCGGCGAATGGAACCGTTTGTAAATGAGATTTTCAGGACCTGAACGACATACCGGTAATAGCAGCGACGACTGGAACTGTATGGAATTGAGACAGACAGTCCCTTAGCAACATATGGGTAATAGCACAGGCGAATGTAGTTGTTTGGAAATCAGAGAGACAGTACCTGAGCATCATACCGGTAATAGCAGGTGCAAACGGAAAAGTATGGAAATGAGAGAGTCAATAAATGTGCAACATACCGGTAACATAATGGCGACTGGAGCGGTTTCGAAATGATACAGACAATACCTGTGCAACATAACGGTAATAGCAAGGGCGAAAGGAAATGTTTGGAAATGAGAGAGACAGTATTTGAGCAACATACCGTTAATTGCAGGGGCGAAAATACCGTTTGGAGATGTCACAGAGAGTACTTGAGCAACATACCGGTTAAAGCAGCGGCGAATGTAACCTTTTGGAAATGAGACAGTCAGTACCTCAACAACATATCGGTAATAGCCCGGGCGACTGGAATTGTTTGGAAATGACAATGACATTACCTGAGCAACGTACCGTTAATAGCAGGGACGAATGAAACAGTTTGGAAATGAGAAATACATTACCTAAACAACATACCGGTATCAGCATGGTCGACTGGAACTGCATGAAAAGGTCACAGACTGTACCTGAGCAACATACCAGTAATAGGAGGGGCGAAAAGAACTGCTTGGAAATAAGACAGACAGTACCTGAGCAAAATACCGGTAATGGCAAAGGCGTCTGTAACGTTCTGGAACTTACAGAGACAGTACCTTTGAGAACATACTGGTAAAACAGGGGCGAATGGAACCGTTTGGAAATGAGAGAGACAGTATCTGAAAAACAAACCGGTGAAAGCAGGGTCGACTGGAAATATTTAGAAATGAGAAAGAGAGTGCTTGAACTACATACCGGTAAAAGCATGGTCGAGTGGACCTGTGTGGAATGAGACAGAGAATATCTGGGCAACATACCGGTAATAGCAGGGGCGACTGGAAATGTTTGAAAATGTTACAGACAGTACCTGAACAACATACAAGTAATATCAGGGAAGAATGGAAGTGTTTGGAGAAGAGTAATACAGCAACTGAGCAACATACCATTATTAGCAGGTGCGAATGGAATTGTTTGGAAATGAGACAGACAGTACTTGAGCAACATACCGGTAATACAGTGTCGAATTGAAGCTCTTGGAAAGGATAGAGAATATCTGAGCAACATACCGGTAATATAAGGGGCAAATGTATCCGTTTGAAAATGATAAAGACAGTAATTGAGCAACATACCGGCAATATCTGGGGCGAGTGGACCCTTTGGGAAATGAGAGAGACAGAGCTTAAAAAAAATACCGGTAATGGCAGGGGCGACTTGAACTCTTTTGAAATGAGACGGACAATACTTGAGCAACAAACCGGTAATAACAGGGGCGAATTGAACAGTTTGGTAATGAGAGAGAGAGTACCTGCGCAAAATACCGCTAACAGCAGGGGCGACAGTTATTGTTTGTTAATAAGATAGACAGCACTTGAGCAACATATCGGTAATAGCAGGGGCGACTAGAAATATTTGGAAATGACACAGACAATACCAGAGCAACATACCAGTATTAGCAGGGGCGAATGGTATCGTTTAGAAATGATACAGACAGTAAAGAAGCAACATAACAGTAATAGCAGGGGCGACTGAAACTGTTTGGAAATGATAAAGACAGTCCCTGAGCAACATAGGGTAAGAGCAAGGGTGAATGAAACTGTTTGGAAATGAGACAGGCAGTATCAGAGGAAAATACCGGTAATAGCATGTGCGAATGGAACTGTTTGTAAATGAAATATGCAGTAACTGAGCAAAATACCGGTAATAGAGGGGCGAATGTAATTGTTTGGAAATGAACAAGCAGTAACTTAGCAACATACCGGTAATAAAAGGGGCAAAAGAAACAGTTGGGAAATGAAAGAGGCCGTCCCTGAACAACATACCAGTAAAAACAGGGGCTTATCGTAACGTTTGGAAATGACAAACACAGTAGTCAAGCAACATACCGGTAATAGCAGGGGCTACAGGAACCGTTTGGAAATGATAAAGGCAGTCCCTGAACAACATACCGGTAATAGCATGGGCAAATGTAACTGTTTGGAAAAGAGTCAGACAGTATCTGAGCAACAAACCAGTAATAGCAAGGGCGACTGGAACTGTTTGGAAATGAGACAGACAGAAGAGGAGCAACATACGCGTAAGCGGAGGGGCGAATGGAAATATTGGAAATGTGAGAGAGAGAGAGTACCTGAGCAAAATACCGGTGAAGCAGGGACGAATTAAACTGTTTGGAAATGAGACATAAAGAACGTGAGCAAGATAGCGGTAATAGCAGGTGCGAATGTTAGTGTATGAAAATGAGACAGACAGTAAATAAGCAACATACCGGTAACAGCAAGGGCGACTGGAACTGTATGGATAGGAGACATACAGTACATAAGCAACATACCGGTAATAGCAGAGGCGACTTGAACAGTTTGGAAAAGAGACAGTCAGAACCTGAGCAAAATACCAGCAATGGCAAGGGCGATTCTAATTGTTTTTTGAATGATAGAGACATTAATTGAGCAATATACCGGTAATAGCAAAGGCGACTGGAACAGTTTTGAAACGATACAGACAGTACCTGAGAAACATACCGGTATTAGAAGGGGCGACTGGAAATGTTTGGGAATGATACGGTCAGTACTTGAGAAACATGCCGGCAAGAGCAGGGGCGAATGGAACAGTATGGAAATGATACAGATAGTACCTGAGCAACATGCCCGTATTAGCAGGGGCGAATGCAACCGTTTGTTAATGATAGAGAATGTACGTGAGCAACGTAAGTGTTACAGCAGGGGCGAAAGGAACTGTTCATAAATGGGAGAGACAGTACCTGAGCAACATATCAGTAATAGCAGGGGCAAATCGTAACGTTTGGAAATGACACACACAGTAATCAAGCAACATACCGGTAATAGCATGGGCTACAGGAACCGTTTGGAAATGATAAAGGCAGTCCCAGAACAACATACCGGTAATAGCAAGGGCAAAAGTAACTGTTTGGAAATGACACACACAGTACCTGAGCAAAAAACCAGTAATAGCAAGGGCGACTGGAACTGTTTGGAAATGAGACAGACAGAAGAGGAGAAACATACGGTTAAGCGGAGGGGCGGATTGAAATATTTGGAATTGTGAGAGAGAAACTGAGGAAAATGCCGGTGAAGCAGGGGCGAATTAAACTGTTTGTAAATGAGACATAAAGAACGTGAGCAACATACCGGTAATAGCAGGTGCGAATGTTAGTGTATGAAAATGAGACAGACAGTAAATAGCAACATACCGGTAACGACAGGGGCGACTGGAACTGTATGGATAGGAGACAGACAGTACAAATCAACATACCGGTAATAGCAGAGGCGACTGGAACACTTTGGAAAAGAGACAGTCAATATCTGTGCAAAATACCAGCAATGGCAAGGGCGACTGTAATTGTTTTTTAAATGATAGAGACATTAATTGAGGAATATATCGGTAATAGCAAAGGCGACTGGAACAGTTTTGAAACGATACAGACAGTACCTGAGAAACATACCGAATTAGAAGGGGCGACTGGAAATATTTGGGAATGATACGGACAGTACCTGAGCAACATACCGGCAAGAGCAGGGGCGAATGGAACTGTTTGGAAATAATAGAGGTAGTACCTGAACAACATGCCCGTATTAGCAGGGGTGAATGGAACAGTTTTGTAATGAAACAGAGTGTACGTGAGCAACGTACGTGTTATAGCAGTGGCGAACAGAACTGTTTATAAATGAGAGAGACAGTACCTGAGCAACATACCAGTAATAGCAGGGGCAAATGGAATGCTTTGGAAATGACACAGACAGTACTTGGGGAACAACCCGGTAATAGCAGGGGCGACTGGAAACGTTGAAAATGAGAAAGTCCGTACCTAAAAAACATACCGTTAATAGCGTGGGCGATTAGAACTGTTTGGAAATGAGAGAGGTAGTACTTGAATAACACACCGTTAAGAGCAGGGGCGAATGGATTTGTTTGGAATTGAAAGAGACAGCACCTGGGCAACATACAGGTAATAGCAGGGCAACTGGAAATGTTTGGAAATGAGAGAGACAGTACCTGAGCAACATACCGGTAATAGCAGGGGTGAATGGAACTGTTTAGAAATGAAACAGTCAGTATGTTAGCATAATACCGGTAATATCAGGGCGACTGGAAACTTTTGGAAATGACGCAGACAATACGAGAGCAATATACCGGTAACAGCATGGTCGAATGTACGTGTTCGGAAATGAGCGGGACAGAATTTGAACAACATATCATTAATAACAGGGGCGAATGGGACTGTATGGAAATGAAGAAGTCAGTATCTGAGCAACATACCAGTAAGAGCAGGGTCGCCTGGAATAGTTTTGAAATGAGACAGACAGTACTGAGCAACGTACGTGTAATAGCAGGGGCGAATGCCACAGTTTGGAGTTATATAGACAGTAAACGAGCAACATAGCTGTAATAGAAGAGGCGACTGTAACTGTAGGGAAATGAGACTGAGAGTACCTCTGCAACACACCAGTAATAGCCGGGGCGAATGGAAATGTTTGGAAATGATACAAACAACATTTGAGCAACACACCGGTGTTAGCAGGGGTGAGTGGAAATGTTTGGAAATGATAGAGACAGTACCTGTGCAACACACCGGTATTAGCAGGGGCGAATGGAACTGTTTGGGAATGACAGGAACAGTACTTGAGCAACATACCAGTAATAGCAGTTCCGACTGGAACTGTATGGAAATGACCCTGACAGTACCTAAGCAACATACCGGTAATAGCAGGAGCGACAGGAAATGTTTGGAAAAGATAAGGGCACTACCAGAGCAACATAACGATACTAGCAGAACCGAATGAAACTATATAGGAATGACAAAGACAGTATTTGATCAAAATACCGGGAAGAGCAGGGGCGCCTGGATCTGTTTGGAAATGATATAAACAGCACCTGAGCAAACACCGGTGACAGCAGGGTTGAATGGAAGAGTTTGGAAATGATACAGGCGGTGCCTGTGCAAAATACCGGTAAAGTAGCGGCAAAAATGAACTGTTTGGTAGTGAAAATTACAGTCCCTGAGCAACATACCGGTAATAGCAGGGGCGAATGTAACTCTTTGGAAATTAGACAGATCGTACCTGTGCAACAGACAGTAACAAGACAGGGGAATATCTGATTGGGAATGATACAGACAGTACATGAGCAACATATCGGTACTAGCAGGAGCGACTTGGAACTGTTTGGAAATGAGAGAGACAATAGCTGAACAACATACCGGCAAAAGCAGGGGCGTCTGGAACTGATCTGAAATGAGACAGAAAATACCTGAGGAACGTACAGGTAATAGGAAGAGCGACTGGATTTGTATGGAAATGGTGCAGACACTAGGGTCGCAACATAACGGTAATAGTAGGGGCGACATAGAATTGTTTGAAAATGTGTCTGACAATGCCTGAGAAACATACTTGTAATAGAAGGGGCGACTGGAACATTTTGAATTTGAGACAGACAATACTTGAGTAACATACCTGTAATAACAGGGGCATATGGAAATGTTTGGGAATTATACAGACAGTACCTGAGCAACATTCCAGTAATAGAAAGGACAAATTGGATTTATTTGCAAATGAGACAGACATTACTTGAGCAAAATTCCGGTAACAGCAGGGGAGATTAGAAAATTTTTTTAATGATAAGAACAGTAACTCAGCAACATACAAGTAATAGCAGGGGCGAATGGAACTGTTTGAAAATAATAAACAGAGTTCCTTACCAACATAACGGTAAAGCAGGGGTGAATGGAAATCTTTGGAAATGAGACAGACAGAACCTGCGCAACATACAGGTAACAACAATGGCGAATGAAACTGCTTGGAAAAGAAGCACACACTACCTGAGCAAATTACCTGTAATAACAGGGGGAAAATGGAACGGTTTGAGGGAGATAGAGGCAGTACCTGAGCAAAATAAGATTACGAGCAGGGGCGGATTGAACTCTTTAGAAATAAGACAGAAGGTACCTGAGCAATATGCCGTTAATAGCAGGGGCGAATAGAGCCTTTGGAAATGAGACAGACAATACCTGAACAACATACCGGTAATAGGAGAGACGACATGGACCTCACTGGAAATGGGACAGACAATATCTGAGCAACATACCCGTAAGAGCAGGGGCGACTGGAATTGATTGGAAATGAGACAGACAATATATGAGCAACATCCCGGTAACAGCAGGGCGACTAGAGCTCTTTGGAAATGAGACAGACAGTACCTGAGCACCATACCGATCATAGCGGGGGCAACAGAAAAGTTAGGAAATGTTACAGAGAGTACCTGAGCAAAATACCGGTAGTAGCAAAGGCGACTTGAACTGTACTGCGTGAAAATAAGAATCAGTATTTGTGCAACATATCGCTAATAACAGGTTCGAATGGAAATATTTGGAAATGATACAGACAGTAGCTGAATAATAGTCCGGTAATAGCAAGGTGACGGGAAATGTTTGGAAATGACACAGAGAGTACCTGCACAAATTATTGTTAATAGCAGGGACGAATGGATCATTTTGAAAATGAGATAGAGAGTACATGATCAACATACCGGTATCAGGAGCGGCGACTTGGAAGAGTTTGGAAATGAGATTGAAAATACCTGTGATACATACCGGTAATAGCAGGGGCGAATGGAACTGTTTGGAAATGAGAGAGAAAATACATGAGCAACATACCAGTAATAGCAAGGGCGACTGGAACTGTATGAAAATAATAAAGACAGTACCTGCGCAATTACCGGTAATAGCAGGAGCGAATTGCAATAGTTTGAAAATGAGATTAACAATAAATGAGAAACAAACCGCTAATAGAAGGGGCGACTGGAACTGTTTGGAAATGGGACAGACAATAATTGGGGAACGTACCGGTTATAACAGGGACGAATGAAACTCTTTGGGAACGATACACACAGTACCTGAGCAGCATTCCTATAATAGCAGGGGCGATTTGAAACAGTTTGGTAATTAGACAGACAATACCTGCGCAAAATACCGGTAATAGCAGGAGCGAAAGTATCTCTTTGAAAATGAGACACACAGTCTCTGAGCAATATACCGGTAATAACAGGGGCGAATATAACTGTTTGGGAATGATACAGACAGAACCTGACCTACATACCGGTAACAGGAGGGGCGAATGTTACTGTTTGGAAATGATACAGACAGTATCGGAGCAACATAGCGGTAATAGCAAGGGCGACTGGAAAACTTTGGATTTGAGGCAGACAGTACCCGAGCAACATACCAGTAATAACTCGGCCGAATGGAAATGTTTAGAAATGAGACAGAGAGTATCTGAGCTAAATAGAAGTAATATCAGGAGCGAATGGAACTGTTTGGGAAGATACAGGCAGTACATGTGAATCATACCGGTAATAGCAGAGGCGACTGCAACAGTTTACAAATGAGGCAGACAATACTTGAGAAACATACAGGTAATAACATGGGCGAATGAAATACTTTGGAATTGATAGAGACAGTACCTGAGATACACACCGGTAATGACAAGGACGAATGGAATCTTTTGGAAATGATATAGATAGTACCTGAGCAACATACCGGTAATAAGTTGGGAGACGGGAACTGTATGGAAAAGTGAGAGGTAGCACTTGAGCAATATACGTGTAATAGCAGAGGCGAATGGAACTGTTTGGAAAAGATACAGGCAGCAACTGGGCAACATACAGGCAATACCAGGGCGATTGGATATGTTTGGAAATGAAAGAGACCGTATCTCAGCAAAAAACCAGTAATATCAGGGGCGAAAGAAATTGTTTGGAAATGAGACGGGCAGTATTTGAGCAACATACCCGAAATAGCAGGCGCGACTGAAAATGTATGGAATTGACCGAAACAGTAACTGAGCAACATGCCGGTAATAGCAGGGGTGACTGGAAGTGTTTGGAACTGATACATATCGTATTTTAGCATAATACCCGTAATAACAGGGGCGAATGGAACTCTTTGGAAATGACACAGAGAGGATCTCAGCAATATATCGGTAATAGCACGGTCGACTGAGAATGTTCTGAAATGAGACGGACTGAATTTGAGGAACATACCGGTAATAGCAGGAAAGAATTGGACTGTATGGAAATGAGAGACACAGTACCTGATCAAAAAACCGGCAATATGAGGGGCGAATGGAACTGCTTGGAAATGATACAGACTGTACCTGAACAACACATCGGTAATAGCAGGGGCGACTAGAACTGTTTGGAAATGATAGAGACAGTAACTGAACAAAATACCGGTAATAGCAGGGCGAATGGAACTGTTTGGAAATGTGACAGACAGTACCTGTACAACATACCGATAATAGCAGGGGCGAAAGGAACCTTTCGGAAATGAGACAGACTGTACCTCAGCAAAATACCGCTAAACGCAGAGGCGATTGGAATTGTTTCGAAATGATATGGACAGTACGGTCGCATTATAACGGTAATAGCAGGGGCGACTTGGAATTGTTTGAAAATAATACTGAGAATATCTGAGCAACAATCGGTAATAGAAGGGGCGAATGGAAGTCTTTGGAAATGAGACAGACAATATCTGTGCAATATACCAGTAACAACAGGGGCGAATGTAAGTGTTTGGGAATTATACAGACAGTAACTTAGCATCGTTCCAGTAATAGCTGAGGCAACTTGGAATTGTATGGAAATGGGACAGACAGTACATAAGAAATATACCCTAATAACACAGTCGAACGTAACTGTTTAAAAATGATACAGACAATACCTTGAGCAAAATACCAGTAATAGCAGGGGCGACTTGGAACTATTTGGAAATGAGGCAAACAATAACTGGTAAAATACCTGTAATATCAGGGGCGACTAGAACCCTTTAGAAATGATACAGACAGTACCTGGACAACATACAAGTAATAGCAGGGGCGAATTGAACTTTTTGGAAACGATACACACAGTACCTGACCAATATACCGATAAAAGCAGGGGCTAATGGAAATTTTGGAAATGACACAGATATTACCTGAGCATCATACCGGTAATAACAGTGGCGAATGGAACTGTTTTGAAAAGAGAAAAAGTGAACCTAAGCAAAATACTGGTAATAACATGGGCGAATGGAACTGATTGGGAATGAGCGTGACAGTACCTGATCAAAATACCGGTAATAGCAGGGGCGAATGGAAAAGTTTAGAAAAGATGCAGACAGGACCTGAGAGACTTACCGGTAATAAGAGGGGCGCATGGAACTGTTTGGGAATGATACAGACAATACCTGAGCAACATACAGGTAATAGAAGTGGGGATTTGGAACTGTTTGGAAATGAGACAGAAAATACCTGAGCAACATACCGGTAATAGCAGGGTCGACTGGAAATGTGTGGAAATGAGACAGATAATACACAAGCAACAAACAAGTAATAAGAGGAGCGACTGGAACTGTTTGGAAATGATACAGTCAGTACCTGAGAAACATAGCGGGATAGCAGGGGCGACTGGAAATGTTTGGAAATGAGACACACAATAAGAGCACAATACCTGTAATAGCGGGTGTTATTTTAACTGTGTGGAAATGTTACAGACAGTACCTGAGCAACATATCGGCAATAGCAGTGGCGAATGAAACTGTATGGAGAAGAGAGAGACAGTACCTGTGCAACATACCGTTAAGAGCAAGGGCGACTGGAAATGTTTGGAAATGATAAAAACCGTACCTGAGCAATGGGCCGGTAATAGCAAGAGCGAGGGAAACTCTTTGGAAATGATAGAGATAATGCCTGAGCAAAAAACTGTTAAGAGCAGGTGAGATTGGAACCCTTTGGAAATGAGACAGACAGTATATTAGCAGCATACCGGTAATAGCATGTGCGACTTGGAACTGTTTGGAAATGACATAGACAATAACTGAGCAACATAACGTAAAGGGCGTCTGGAAGTGTATGGAAATGATACAGGCGGTACTTTCGCAACATAACGTTCATAGCAGGGGCGCATGGAGCAATTTGTGAAATGAGACAGACAACACCTGAAGAACAAACCAGAAATGAGCCAGACAATTCCTGATCAACATACCGGTAATAGCATTTGTGAATGGAACGTTCTGGAAATGATACAGGCAGTACCTTAGCAACATACCGGTAATAACAGGGGCGATTGAATCTTTTTGGAAATGAGACAGACAGTACCTGAGCAATATACCGGTAATAACAGGGGCGAATGGAACTCTTTGGAAATGGTACAGACAACAACTGAGCAAAATACGGTTATAGAAAGGGCGAATGAAACCTTTTGGAATTGAGACAGACAATACCTGAGCAATATAGCGGTAATATCAGAGGTGAATGCAACAGTTTGGGAATGATATAGACAGTACATGAGCATCATACCGGTAATAATAGGGGCGAATGGAACTGTCTCGAAATGATACAGACAGTACCTGTGTAACATGCCGGTAATAGCTTGAGCAACTGGACATCTTTCGAAATGCGGGAGAAAGTACATGAGAAACGTATCGGCAGTAGCAGTGGGGACTGAAACCCTTTGGAATTGAGAAAAACAATATCTGATCAACATATCGGTAATAGCAGGGGCGACTGGAACTGTATGGAAAAGGTACAGACTCTACCTGAGCTACAAAACGATAATAGCAGGGGCGACATAAACTGTTTGGAAAGGAAACAGACAGTACGTTAACAACATACCGGTTATAGCAAGAAGACTGGAACTGTTCGGAAATGAGACAGACAGTACCTGAGCACCATACCGGTAATAGTGGGGGTTAATGGAAATTTTTGGAAATGTTACATACATTACCGGGGCAACAAATCGGTAATAGAAGGGACGACTGGAGCTGTATGGAAATGACAGAGATATTACCTGTGCAACATACCATTAATAACAGGGGCGACTGTAAATTTTGGAAATGGTTTAGAAAATACCTGAGCAATATACCGGAAATGGCAAGGTTGAAGGGAACTGTTTGGAAATGACAGAGGGAGTACCTGAGTAAAATAGAGCTAATAGCAGGGGCGACTGTATTTATTTGGAAATGGCACAATAAGTACACGAGTAACATACCGGTAATAGCAGGGCGAATGGAAAACTCTGGAAATGATACCGAGAGTACTTGAGCAACATACCGATAACAGCAAGGGCGAATGGAACTATTTGGAAATGAGACAGACAATAACTTAGCAACATACCTGTAAAAGCAGGGGCGAATGTTGCTGTTTGGAAATGAGACAGACTTAACACGATCAACATACCGGTAACACCAGGTGCGAATAGATTGTTTGGGAATGATACGGGCAGTACCTGAGCAATATACGAGTAAAAGCAGGGGCGAATGGAATTGTTTAGTACTGAGACAGATAGTACATGAGAAATATACCGGTAATTATAGGTCAAATGAAACTGTTTGGGAATGATATAGACAGTACCTGTGCAACATACTGGTAATAGCAGGAGCGACATAGACCTGTTTGGAAATGAGACAGACAATACATGAGCAATATACCGGTAGTAGCAGGGGCGATAGGAACCTATGGAAATGAGGCAGACAATACCTGAGCAACATTCCGGTAATAGGAGGGGCGATTGCAACTGTTTGGATATGAGACATTAAGTACCGTAGCATAAAATCGGTAAGAGAAGTGGCAACTGGAAAAGTTTGGAATTGATACAGACAGTACATGAGTAACAATGAGGTAATAACAGGGGCCACTGCAACTATTTGCAAATGAGAAAAAAAGTCACATGAGCTACATACCGGTAATAGCAGGGACGACTGGAAATATTTGGAAATGAGAAAGAGAGTACTTGAGCAATAGACCGGAAATATTAGGGGCGATTAAGTCTGTTTGGAAATTAGACATAGAGTACCTGGGCAACATAACGGTAATAGCACGGGCGACAGGAACTGTTTGGAAATTAAACATACAGTAACCTAGCAAAATGCCGATAATAGCAGGGGCGACTGGAATAAGTTGGAAATGACTGGGACAGTACGTGACCCACATACCGGTAACAGCAGGGACGAATGGATCTCTTTGGTTATAAGAGTGACAGTAACTGAACTACATACCGTTAATAGCAGGTGCGTATGGAACTCTTTGGAAATGAGAGAGACAGTAACTGAACAAATTTCCGGTAATACATGGGCGAATGAATATCTTTGACATTGAGACAGACAGTACGTGAGCAACAAACCGGTAATAGGATGGGTGACTGTAACAGTTTGGAAATGATAGAGGCAGAACCTGAGCAATATACCGGTTGGAGCGAGGGCTACTGGAACCGTTTGGATACGATACAAAGAGTAACTGAGAAATTTAGCTGTAATAGTAGGGCAAAAGGAACTGTTTGGTTATGATACTTGAGCAACTAAACGGTAATAGCAAGTTTGACTGGAGCTGCTTGGAAATGAGCAGACAGTATCTGAGCAAAATACCGGTAATAGCAGGTGCGAGTGAGTTTTGGAATTTAGATTGAGTGTACCTTAGAAGGATATCGATAATAACAGCGTCGAATGGAACTGTTTAGAAATGAGACAGACCGTAACTGAGTAACATACCGATTATAGCAGGGGCGAATGGAACTGTTTGGGAATGAGACAGATTGTATAAAAGCACCAATCCTTTCATAGAATTGGCGACTGGATTTGTTTGGAAATGCGATAGACAGTACGTGAGCAACATACCGGTAATAGCATGGGCGACTGGATCTCTTTGGAAGTGAGACAGACAGTACCTGAGATTCTTACCCGTAATAGCAAGGGCTGGTGAAAATGTTTGGTAATGAGAGAGACTGTACCTGAGCGACATACCGGTAATAGTAAGGTCGACTGGAACTGTTTGGAAATGATATACACAGTAAATGATCAACATACCGATAATAGCAGGGACGGCTGAGAATGCATGGAAATTAGTGGGATATTACATGTGCAACATACCACTAATTGCAGGGGCGAATGGAAATATTTGGAAATGATACAGAAAATACCTGAGCAATAGAACTGTAATAGCAAGTGTGATGGGAACTGTTTGGAAATGACAGAGGGAGTACCTGAGCAAAATATTGCTAACATCTGGGGCTACAGGAATTCTTTGGAAATGAGAGAGACAGTACATGAGTAACATACCGGTAATAGCAGGGGCGACTGGAACTCTCTGGATATGTGGCAGACATTACCAGGTAAACATACCGATAACAGCAAGGGCGAATGTACCTATTTCGAAATGAACACAGACAATAACTGAGCAACATACCGATAATAGCAGGGTCGACTGTTATTCTTTGCAAATGAGCCAGTGAATACCTAATCAACATACCGGTAAGAGCTGGTACGAATAGAATTGTTTGGGAATGATACAGACAGTACCTTAGCAACATACCGGTAACAGCAGGGGCGACTGGAACCGTTTGGAAAAGATATAGAGATTACCTGACCAAATTTCCCTAATATTGGGGGCGACTGGAAATGTTTGGAAATGATACAGACACTACCGGAGCAACATAAATATAATAGCAGCTGTGAATGTAGCTCTTTGGAAATGAGAGAGTCATTATCTGAGAAAATACCGCTAATATCAGGGACGGTTGGAACTGCTTAGAAATGAGGCATGCAGAGACTGAACAATAAAGGTAAGAATAGGGGCGAAAGAAAATATTTGGAAATGAGACAGAGAGCACCTGAGCAACATACCGGTAATAGCAGGGGCGACTGGATCTGTTCGGAAACGAGGCAGACAGTACCTGAGCAACATACTGGTAAGAGCGAGGGTGACTGGAGATGTATGGAAATGAGGCAGTCATTACATGATATACATACCCGTAAGAGCAGGGGCTACTGGAACTCTTTGGAATTGAGATATTCCGTACCTGATCGACACACCGGTAATGGTTGGGGAGACAGGAATTGTTTGGAAATGATACAGTGTGTACATGAGCAACATACCGGTAATAGAAGGGGCGAACGGAACTGTTTGGAAATTAGACAGACACTACCTGAGCAACATTCCAGTAATAACAGTGGCGAATAGAATTTATTTGAAATGAGAGATACAGTACCTAAGCAAAATACCGGTAATAGCAGGGGCGACTGGAACTGTTTGGAAAAGACAGACGGACCTGGAGCAACATAACACTAATTGCAGGGGCTAAAGGAATCGTTCGGAAATTAGACAGAGAGTAACGGATTAACGTACCGGTAAGAGCAAGGGCGACTGGAACTGTTTGGGAATGAGGTAGACAGTACCTGAGCAACATACCAGTAAGAACAGGGGCGGGTGGAACCGTTTGGAGTTGATACATAAAGTATTGTGCAACACGCGGGTAATAGCAAGGGCGAATGAAACTGTTTACAATATCTGAGCAACATACAAGTAATAAAGTGGCGAATGGAACTGTTTGGAAAAGAGACAGACACTATCGGAGAAACATACCGGCAAGAGCAGGGGCGAATAAAACTGGTTGGAAACTAGACAAACAGTGCCTGAGCAACATACTGGATATAGAAGGGCGATTGGAACTGTTTGGAAATGAGACAGACAGTAGATGAGCAACATACCGGTAATAGCAGGGAAGACTGAATCACTTTGAAATTGATAGAAACAGTACCTGAGCAACATACCGGGTGTAGCAGGGGCGACTAAAACAGTATGTGTACAATACAGGCAATAAATATGCAACATACCGTTAATAGCAGGGGCGAATGGAATTTTTGGAAGTGAGAAAGACAGTACTTAACAAGATACCGGTAATAGAAAGGGCGACTGGAACTGTTTGGAAATGAGATAGACAGAAAATGTTCAAAGTACCTGTAATGGCAGGGGCGACTCGATCTGTATGGAAATGATACGGACAATACGTGAGCAACATACCGCTGATAGCGTGGCTACTAGAACTGTAAAGAAATGTGAGAGACAATACTTGACAGTATACGTGCATAAGCAGATGTGACTGGAACTTTCTGGAAATGAAACAGACAGTACCTGAACAACATATCGGTATTAGCAGGGATGAATGGAGCGGTTTGGAAATGAGAGAGACAGTATCTGCGAAAATACCAATAATATTTAGGGCGAATCGAACTGTTTGGAAATGAGACAGGCAGAATCTAACTAACATACCGGAAATAGCAGGGACGCCTGAAAATGTATGGAAATGATAAATGCAGTACTTGTGCAAAATAACGGTAATAGCAGGGGCGACTGGAACGCTTTGGGAATGAGAGAGACAGTACCTGAAAAAATACTGGTAATAGCAGTGTCGATTGAAAATGTTCCGAAATGATCCAGACAGAACCTGAGCAAAATACCTGTAATATCAGGGGCGAATGGGAATGTTTGGAAATGAAACAGACGGTACCTGAGCATCTTACCGGTATTAGCGGGTCGAATGAAACTGTAGGAAATTACACAGAGACTATCTGAGCAAAACACCTGGAATAGCAGGGGCGAATTAAAAATTTTTGGAAATGAGACAGACAGTAGCTGAGCAATATACCTGTAATAGCAGGGGCGACTGGAACTGTATGGAAATGATAGAGACAGTACCGAGCAACATACCTGTAATAGTACAGGCAAATGAAACTGTATGAAAATGAAAGACACAAAGCCTGATCGAAATACAGGTACAAGAAGGGGCGATTGGAAGTGCTCGGAAATGATACAGGTACAACCTAAGCAACACACCAGTAATAGTAAGGGCGACTGGATCACTTTGGGAATGATACAGGCAGTACGTGAGCAATATACCATTAATAGCAAGGGCGAATGGAACTGTTTGGGAATTATGCAAACAGGACGTGAGCAACTTACCGGTAATAGCAGATGCGACCGGAACAGTTTGGAAATGAGACAGACAGTACTTGAGCAACATACCGGTATTAGCAGGGGCGAAAATGTCCGTTTGGAAATGAGAGAGGCAGTACCTGAGCAACATACCCGTATTAGCAGGTGCGACTGGAACTGTATGAAATGGAAGAGACAATAAATGTGCAACATACCGATAATAGCAGGGTCGAATGGAAATCTTTGGAAATATGACAGCCAGTAACTGAGCAACCTACCGGTAATAGAAGGCGCGAATGTAAATGTGTGGAAAAAATACACCCAGTACCTGAGCAACATACCGGTAACACATGGGCGAATGTAACTTTTTCGAAATTATAGAGACAGGATCTCAGCAATATATCGGTAATAGCAAGGGAGACTGGTAATGTTTGGTAATGTGACAGACACTATCTTATCAACATATCGGTAATAGAAAGGGCGGCTGGAACTGTTTGGAAATGAGAAAGTACCTGAACAACGTACCTGTAATGGCATGGGCGAATGGAACCGTTTGGAAATGATAAAAACAGTAACTGAGCAACAGACTGTTATAGCAGGGGCGAGTTGAAATGTTCGGAAATGAGACGAAGATTACCAGAGAAACATACAGGTAATGGCAAGGGCGATTGGAAGTGTTTGGAAATTAGACTCATTGTAACTGAGCCACACACCGGTAATAGTAGGGGCGAGTGGAACTGTTTGGAAATTAGAGAGAAGGGTAAATCAGCAACATACCGGTAATGGCAGGGGCGAATTGAAGTGTTTGGAAATCAGACAGACAGTACGTAAGAAACATACCTTTAAGAGACGGGGCAACAGAAACTGTTTGGAAATGAGAGACAGTACTTTTGCGAAATACTGGTAACAGCAGGGGCGATTGGAACTGTTTGGAAATGAGATAGACCGTACCTGAGGAACATACCGGTAATGCAATGGGCGACTGGAACTGTTTTGATATTATATAGCAGTATATGAGAAACATATCGGTAATAGCGTGGGCGACAAGAACTGTAGGGTAATGTGAAAGACACTACCTAAGCAATATATCGGTATTAGCAGAGGCGACTTGCAATGATTAGAAATGATAGAGACAGTATCTGAGCGACATAGCGGTAATAGGATGGGTGACTGGAGCTGTTTGTGAATGAGACACAATATATGAACAAATTTCCGGTTATTGCAGGAGCGAGAGGAACTGTTTGGGAATGAGAGAGACAGTTCCTGAACAACATTCCAGTAATAAAAAGGGCAAATGAAAATGATTGAAATAGATATAGACAATACAGGTAATAGCGGGGGCGAATTGGTACTGTTTGGAATTGAGACAGACAATATATGAGCAACATACCGGTAATAGCAGGGGCGAATTATACTGGTTGGAAATGATAAAGACAGTAAATTAGCAAAAAACCGTAAACGCAAGGGCGAATGGAAATTTTTGGTGATGATACAGACAGTATATGAGCAAAATACCAGTAATAAAAGGACGACTAAAACTCTTAGGAAATGAGATAGACAGTACCTCAACAATATACCGGTAATAACAAGAGACAATGGAACTGTTTGAAATGAGACAGACTGTTCCTGAGTAACATACCAATAACATTAGGATCTATGGGACTGTTTGGGAATAATACAGACAGTACATGAACAAAATACCGGTAATAGCAGGGTCGAGAGTAACTGTTTAGAAATGAGACAGACAGAAACTGAGAATCATACGGGTAATAACAGAGGCGAATGGAATTGTTTGGAAATGATACAGACACTACCTGATCAACATAGCAGTAAAAGCTGGGGCGATTTGGAACTGTTTGGAAATGAGACAGACAAAACATGACCAAAATACCGGTAATGCAGGGGAGACTGGTACAGTATGGAAATGAGACAGACAGTACACGTGTACCATACCAGTAGCAGCAGAGGCGACTGGAAATGTTCGGAAATGTTAAAAACAATAACTGAGAAACCCAACCGTAAGAGCAGGGGCGAATGTATCTGTATGGAAATGAGAAACACAGAACCTGAGAAACACACCGGTAATTGCAGGGGCGACTGGAAATGATTGGAAATGATACAAACAGCATTAGAGCAATAGACCGGTATTAGCAAGGGTGACGGGAACTCTTTGGAAATGTGACAGAGTGAAATTGAGTAAAATTCTGGTAATAGCACGGGCGAATGTAACTGTTTGGAAATGAAAAAATAGCACCTGAGCAACATACCGATAATAGCAAGGGCGATTGAAAATTTTTTGAAATGAGACAGGCAGAACCTGCGCAACATACCGGTAACAGCAGGGGCAATATGAACTGTTTGGATTTGAGACAGACAGTACATGAGTAACATACCGGCAATAGCAGGGGCGATTGGAACTGCATGGAAATAATAAGGCAGTACCTGAGCAACACAAAGGTAATAAAATTGACGACTGAACTGTGTGGAAATGAGAGAGAGACTGTACCTTAGTAATATATCATTATTATAAGGAGCGAAAGGAATTGTTTGGAAATGATACAGACAGTACTCGAACAACACACCGGTAAAAGCAGAGGCGACTGAAAATGTATGGAAATTAGACAGACAGTACCTGAGCTACATACCGGTAATAGGAGGGGCGACTAGAAGTTTTGGAATGAGACAGACTGTATATCAGCAACATACCGGTAATAGCAGGGGCGACTTGAATTGTTTGGAAGGAGACAGACAGTAACAGAGCAACATACCAGAAATAACAGGGGCGAATTGAACAGTTTGGGAATTATACAGATAGTATGAGAACAACATTCCAGTAATAGCAGGGGCGAAATTTAACTTTTGGAAATGAGACAATCATTGAGGAAAATACCGGTAATAGCAGGTGCGAATGTAACTGTTTGGAAATGAGACAGACAGTACCTGAGAAACATTCCGGTAATAACAGAGGCGAAAGGAAACTTTGGTCATAATACAGACAGTACCTAACCAACACACCGGTAAGAGCAGGGCGAATTTGTACTAGTTGAAAATGAGACAGACAATACCTGGACAATATACCGCTAATAAAAGGGGCTACTAGAACAGCCTGGAAATGATACAGACAATAACTGAGCAAAATACATGTAGTAACAATGGCGAATGGGACAGTTTGCGAATGATAGAGACAGTACCTGAGCAAAGTACCGGAAATAGCATAGGCGATAGTTACCGTTTGGAAATGATACATATAGCAACTGTGCAACACACCGGTAATAACAGGGGCGACTGGAACTGTTTGTAAATGAGAGAGAGTGTACCTGAGAAATATACCGGTAGTACAGGGGCGACTGGTACAGATTGGAAATGAAACAGACAGTACCTGAGAAATTTACATTTAATATCAGTGGCCAATGGAACTGTTTCGAAATTTGATTGACAGTACTTGAGCAATATAACGGTAATAGCAGGGGCGTGTGGAAATGTTTGGAATTTAGAAAGACAGTAGCTGAGCAACATACCGGTAATAGCAGGGGCTATTCGAAATGTTCGTAAATGAGAGAGACTGTACCTGAGCAACATACCGGTTATAGCAGCGACGACTGGACCAGATTGGATTCGATAGAGACAGTACCTGAGCAACTTTCCTGTAATAGCAGGGGCGAATGGAACGGTTTGCAAATGATAGAGGCAGTACCTGAGCAACATACCGGTAATAGCGAGGGCGAATGTCACTGTTTGGAAATTAGACATAGAGTAACTAAGCAAAATACCGGTAATAGAAGAGGCGAATTGAACTGTTTGGAAATGAGAGAGAAACACCTTTTGCAACATACCGGTAGTAGCAGGGTCGACTGGAAATGTTTGGAAATGACACAGACAGTACATGAACAAAATTCCGGTAATAGCAGGGGAGACTGGCAAGGTTTGGAAATGATTTATACAGTACATGAGCTATAAACCGGTATTAGCTTGGGCGACTGGAACTGTTTGGAAGTGTGAGAGACAGTACTTGAGCCATATCCCGATAATAGCAGAGGCGACAGGAACTATTTGGAAATGATTCATACAGTACATGGGCAAAATCCCGGTAATAGAAGGGGTGACTGTAGCTGTTTGGAAATTAGACAGACAGTACATGAGCAACATACCGGTAGTAGCAGGGGCGACTGGAACTCTTTGGAAATGATATAAACATTACATGAGCAAAATACCAGTATTAGCAAGGGCGACTGGAACAGTTTGGATTTGAGAGAGACATAACCTGAGCGACATACCGGAAAAAGGAGGGGCAAATGAAAATGTATGGAAATGATACAGACAGTATCTAAACAACATACCGGTAATAGCAGGTGTGATGGGAATTGTTTGGAAATAAGCGAGATAATATCTGCGCAAAATACCGGTAATAGCAGGGTCAATTGCAACTCTTTTGAAATGAAACAGACAGTAACTGGACAACATACCGGTAATAGCTGGGTCGACTGGAAGTTTTCGGAAACGAGACAGAGAGAACCTGAGCAACATACCTGTAATAAAAGCGTGAATGGGACTCTATTGAAATAAGAAAGTCAGTACCTGACAACAAACTCGTAAGAGGAGGTGCGACTGAAAATGTACGGAAATGATACAGTAACTATCTGAGCAACATCCCGGTAATAGCAGGGGCGAATAGAACTGTCTGGAAATGAGAGAGGTAGTTGGTGAGCAACATACCCGTAATAACAGTGGTGACTGGAACAATTTGAAAATGATACAAACGGTACCCAAGCAACATACCGTTAATAGCAGAGGCGATTGGAACTGTATGGAATTGAGACAGACAGTACCTAATCAAAATACCGGTAATAGCATTGGCGACTGGAAATAGTTTAGAAATGACAGGACAGTACCAGAGCAAAATACCGGTAATAGCAGGGGCGATTGGAATAGTTTGGAAATGAGACAGACTGTACTTGAGCAACATAAGGGTAATGGAAGACCGACTGAAACCGTTTGGAAACGATAAAAACAATACACGAGCAACATACCGGTAATATCAGAGGCGAATCGAACTGTATGGAAATGAAACAGACAGTATTTGATTATAATACCGGTAATAGAATGGGCATTTGGAACTGTTTGCAAATGATACAAACAGCATCTGAGGAACATACAGTAGTAAAAGGAACGAATGGGCGAATGAAACTCTTTTGGATGGTACATACAGTACCTGAGCAAGATACAGTAATGACAGGGTCGAATGGACTGTTTGGGATGATACAGACAGTACCTTAGCAACATACCGGTAATAGCAGGGGAGAATTGGAACTGTTTGGTAATTAGACAGACCATACAACAGCAACAAACCTGTAACAGCAGGGGCGACTGAAACTGTTTGGGAATGATGCAGACATTATCTGAGCAACTTACCGGTAGTAGCAGGGGAGAATTGGAACTGTTTGGTAATGAGACAGACCATACCACAGCAACAAACCTGTTACAGCAAGGGCGACTGAAACTGTTTGGGAATGATACAGACAGTATCTGAACAACATACCAGTATTAGCAAGGGCGACTTTGAACTGTTTGTAATTCAGACCGGCAATAACTGAGCAACATACCGGTAAGAGCAGAGGCGATTTGAATTGCGTGGAAATTAGACGGACAATAACTAATCAACATACCGTTAATAACAGGGGCTAATGGAAATGTTTGGAAATGATAAGAGACAGTATCTGAACAAAATACCGTTAATGACAGGGGCAAAAGAAATGTTTGGAAATGAGACAGACATAATCTGAGCAAAATACAGGTAATAGCAGGGGCGAATATAACTGTTTGGAAATGATACAGATAGGACTCGAGCAACATAACGGAAAAATCAGGGGCGAATGGAAATGTTTGGATTTGAGACAAACATTTCGTGAGAAAAATCCCGTTAAAAGAAAGGCGACTGGAACCGTTTGGAAATGAGACAGACCGTACCTGAGCAACATACAGATAATAGCCGGGGCGACTGGAATGGTTTGGAAATGATATGGACTGTACCAGAGCAAAATACTGGTAACAAAATTGCGACTGAAACTGTTTGTAAATGATAAAGACAGTACCCGAGGAACATATGTGTTGTAGCAGAGGCGACTGGAACTGTATGGAAATTACAGAAACAGTATGTGTTTAAAATACCGGTAATAGCTTTGGCGATTGGAACTGTTTGGAAACGATACAAACACCATCTGAGCAGAACACATGTGATGGTAGAGGTGACTAGTACTCTTTGGACTTGATAGAGTCAGTATCTGAGCAACATAAAGTAATAAGACGAGCGAATGGAAATGTTTGGGATGATACTGACAATACCTGAGCAACATACCGGTAATAGCAGGGGAGACTTGAAACTGTTTTGAAATGAGACAGTCAATACATGAGCAACATACAGGTAATAGCAGGTTCGACGGGAACTCTATGGAAATGATACAGACAGTACCCGTGCAAAATATCGGTGATAGCATAGGCGATTTTGAATTGTTTGAAAATGTGGCTGACAATAACTTTGCAACATACCGGTAATAGAAGAAGCGACTGGAACTGTTTGGAAATGAGACAGACAATACCGGACAACATACCGATAATAATAGTAGAGAGTGGAACTGTTTGGGACTGATACAGACAGAACTTGAGTAACATTCCGGTAATAGCAGGGGCGTCTTGGAACTGTTTGGAAATGAGACAGACAATATCTGAGCAAAACACCGCTAATAGCAGGAGCGAATATAACTGTTTGGAAATGAAACAGACAGTACATAAACACCCTACCGGTAATAAGAGGAGCGACTAAAACTGTTCGGAAATGTAGCAGAGAGTACCTGAGCAACAAACCCGTAATAGCAGGGGGAATGAATTTAAATGAAAATGGGAAACACAGTACCAAAGCAACATACCGGTAATACCAGGGGCGAATGGAAAAGTTTGGAAATGATAAAGGCATTAACTGAGCAATAGACCGGAATTAGCAGTGGAGATGGGAACTGTTTTAAAATAAGAGAGAGAGAAAATGAGGAAAATACAGGTAATAGCAGGGTCGACTGGAAATGTTTGGAAATGAGAAAGACAGTACCTGAGCAACATACCGATAATAGCAAGGGCGACTTTAACTGTATTGAAAAGAGACAGGCAGTACCTGAGCAACATACCGGTAATAGCAAGGGCGACTGAATCCTTTTGGAAATGAGAAAAAAGTACCTTAGCAACATACTGGTAATAGTCGGGGCGAATGGATAAGTAAAGAATTGATAAGGACAGTACTTGAGCAACATCCCGGTAATAAAAAGGGCGAATGAAAGTGTGTGGAAATGGGACTGACTCTACCATAGCAACATACCGTTATTAGCAGGGGCCAATGCAAATGTTTGTAAATTATACAGACAGTAACCGAGCACCATACCGGTAATAGCAGAGGCGAACGGATATGTATGGAAATGAGACGGACAGAAACTGTGCAAAATACCGGTAATAGTAGGGGCGACTGGAAATTTTAGAAATGTGAAATCTGTAACTGAGCAACATACCGGTAATATCAGGGGCGAATGGAAATCTTGGGGATGAAACAGACACTACCTGAGCTACATACCGGCAACAGTAGTGGCCAATTGAACTGTTTGGTAATAAGAAAGACAGTAACTGAGCAACATACCGGTAATAGTAGGGGCGAAAGTAATTGTTTGGAATTGAGGCAGAGAGTAACTGAGCAAATTACTGGTAATAACAGGGGCGACTGGAACTGTTTGGAAATGAAAGAGACAGTAAATGAGCAACATACCGGTAAGAGCAGGGCCGACTGGAACTGTATGGAAATGATACGGACTGTACCTGAGCAACATACCGGTAATAAAAGTGTCGATGGGAACTGTGTGGAAATGAGACAGACTGAACCTGAGCAACATACCGATATTAGCAGGGGCAACTGGAGGCGTTTGGAAATGATACAGACACTACCCTCAAACCTACCGGTAATAGCTGAGGCGACTGGAACTGTATGGAAGTGTGACAGACATAACTTAAATAAAATACCGGTAATAGCAGGGTCGAATGGAAATATTTGGAAATGATTCAGACAAGACTTGAGGAAAAGACCGGTAATAGGAGGCGCGATTGGAAATGTTTGAAAATGAGAGAGACAATATCTCAGCGACATACCGGTAAGAGCATGGGCGACTGGAAATGTTTGGAAATGAGAAGGACAGTCCTTGAACATTATACCGGTAAAAACAGGGACGAATGGAGCTATTTTGAAATGAGACAGGCAGTACTTGAGAAAAATTCCTGTAAAGCAGGGGCGAATGTTATAATTTGGGAATGATACAGACAGTAATTGAGCAAGATACCGGTAATAGCAGGGGCTACTGGAAATGATTAGAAATGAGGCAGAGAGTATCTGAGAAACATCCCGGTAATAGAAGGGGTGAAAGGTATAATTTTGAATGTTACATACAGTACCTGAGCAACATACCGAAAAATCAGGGACGACTTGGAAATATTTGGAAATGAGACAGACAATAACTGAGCAACATACCGGTAATAACAAGGGCGATTGGAACACTTTAGAAATGATATAGACAGTACATGAGCAATATGCCTGTAAAAGCAGGGGCGAATGTAACTCTTTGGAAAGGAGACAGACAGTAACTGAGCAACATACCGGTAATAGCAGGGTCGACAGGAACTGATTGTAAATGATAAAGAGAGTACCTGAGCAACATAACGGCATTATCTGGGATGACGAGAACAGTTTGGAAATGGGACAGAGAGTACCGAAGCAAAAAAACTGTAATAGCAGGGGCGAATGGAACTGTTTGGAAATGATAGAGACAGTAATTTTTTAACATACCGGTAATATTAGGGGATACTGGAAGTGTTTGGAAATGAGACAGGCTGCACCTGAACAACACACCGGTAATAGCAGGGGCGATTGGAACTGTTTTGGAATGAGACATACAGTACCTGCGCAAGATACCGGTAATAGCAAGGGCGACTGGAATTCTATGGATATGTTACGGGCAGAACGAGAGCATCATACCTGTAACAAAATGCGCGACTGGAACTGTACGGAAATGAGATAGACTCTAAATTAGCAAAATACCGGTATTAGTAGGGGCGAGTGGAACCGTTTGGAAATGGTACAGAAAGTACCCGAGAAACATACCCGTAATACTAGAGGCGACTGGAACTGTATAGAAATGATGCAGAGAGAACGTTTGCAAATTACTTGTAATAGCAGGGGCGAATATAACTGTTTGGAAATGAGACACAGAATACCTGAGCAGCTTACCGGCAATAATAGGGGCGAATGGAACTGTTTTGAAATGAGAGAGACAGTACCTGGGCAACATACCAGTAATAACAGAGGCGACTTGAACTGTATGGAAATGAGTGAGTTCGTACCTGAGGAAAACACCTGTACTAGCACGCACGTCTGAAAATATTCGGAAATGATAGATATCGTATCTGAGCAACACACCGGTAATAGCAGGGGCGCCTGAAACTGTTTGTAAATGGACAGACTGTATCTGAGCAATATACCGTTAATAGCATGGCCGAATGGAACTGTTTGGAAACGAGAAAGACATTACATGTACAACATACCGGTATTAGCAAGGTCGACTGAAACTGTTTGGAAATGAGTCTGATAGTACTTGAGCAACATACCGGTAAGAGCACGGGCGAATGGAAATGTTTGGAAATGAGATTGACAGTATCTGAGCAACATACTGGTAATAGCGGGGGCCAATAGATACGTTTGGAAAAGTTACAGACAGTATCCGAGCAAAATACCGGAAATAACGGGGGCGAATGAAACTATTTGGAATGATAAAGACAGTACCTAAGCAACATACAGGTAACAGTAGGGCGACTTGGAACAGTTTGGAAATGAGACCGACAATAACTGAGCAACATATCGGTAATAGCAGGGGCGACTGGAACGGTTTGGAAATGATACAGACACTACCTGAGAAAAATACCGGTCGTAACAGGGGCGAATAGAACCGCTTGGATTGTGACAGAGAGTCCTGAGCAAATTACCGGTATAAGCAGAGGCGAATGGAACTGATTAGAAATGAGGTAGACAATACCTGAGGAATGTGCCGGTAATAAAAGGGGCCAATGGAACATCCTGGAAATGATACACACATTACATGACCAATATACCGATAATAACAGGGGCGAATGAAACTGTTTGGAAATGATATTGACAGTACATAAGCAACATACCGTTAATAGCAGGGGCCAATCGAAAACTTCGGAAATGAGAAAGACAGTATCTGAGCAACATAAACGTAAAAGCAGGGTCGAATGAAACTGCTTGGAAAAGTGTCAGGCAGTACCTGAACATCATACCGCTAATAGCAAGGTCGAATAAAACTATTTAGAAATGAGACAGATAATACCTGAGCTTCATACCGGAAATAGGAGGGGCGACTGGAAATATTTGGAAATTATATGGACAATAACTGAGCAACATACCAGTAACAGCAGGGGCGAATCTGACTTTTGGAAATGAGGCAGGGGATACCTAAGCAACATACCGGTAATAGCACGGGCGACTGGAACTGTTTGGGAATGATACAGACAATACGTGAGAAACATACCGGTAATAGCAGAGGCACCTGGACCCGTTTGGAAATGATAAAGTCCGTACCGGAGCAATATACCTGTAATAGCATGGGCGACTTGAATTGTTTGGACATTATACTCACAGTACCTGATCCATATACCGGTATATCAAGGGCGACTGGAATCGTTGCAAATGTGACAGACAGTACCTGCGCAACATACCGGTAATAGCAGGTGCGATTGAAACAGTTTGGAAATGAGACAGACGGTACCTGAGCAACATACCGGTAATAGAATATGCGATTGGAAATGTTTGGAATTGAGACATAGAGTACCTGAGCAAATTACTGGTAATAGCAGCGGCGAATGTATTTGTTTGGAAATGAAAGAGACATTACCTTAGCAACATACCAGTAATAGCAGGGCCGACTGGAAATGATACAGACAGTAGCTGAGCAACTTACCGGTAATAAAAGGTGCGACTTGACTGTTTGCAAATAAGACTAGACTATACCTGAGTAAGATACCGGTATTAGCAGAGGCGACTGGAAGCGTTTGGAAATGATACAGACACTACCCGAGCAACATACCGGTAATAGCAGAGGCGAATGTTATTGTGTGGATTTGAGACAGACATAACTTGTGCAAAATACCGGCAATATTAGGGGCGAATGGAATTGTTTGGAAAAGACACAGACAGTACCTAAGCAACATTCCGGTAATAGGATGTGGATTGAAAATTTTGGAAAAGAGACATACAGTACCTAAGGGACATACCGCTCTAAGCAGGGGCGAATGGGACATTTTGGGAACGAGACAGACAGTACCTGAGCAAGATACCGGTAATAAGTGGGCGAATGGAAATATTTTGGAATGATACAGATAATCCCGAGGCAACATTCTGGTAATAGCAGGGGCGACTGGAACTCTTTGGTAATGAGACAGATACTACGTGAAAAACATACCGGTAATAACATGGGCGAAAGGAATTGTTTTGAAATGAGTGAGGCAGTTCCTCAGCAAAATCCCGGTAAGAAGAGGGGCGAATGGAACACTTTGGTCATGATACAGACAGCACCCGAGCAACATACCGGAAGTAGGAGTGGCGAATCGATCTGTTTAGGTATGAGACCGACAGTACCTGAGATACATCCCGGTAATAACAGGGGCGAATAGTACTGTTTGGGAATGATACATACACTACCTGAGCAACATACCCGTAATATCAGGGGCGACTTGTATCAGTTTCGAAATGAGAAAGACAATATCTGTGCAACATACCGGTAATCGCAGGGGCGACTGTAACTCTTTGGAAATGATACAGACAGTACTCTGAGCAATATACCTGTAATAGCAGGGGCGACTGTAACCCATCGGAAAAGATACAGACAGTATCTGAGCAACATACCGGTAATAGCAGGAGCGAATTGAACTATTTGGCAATGAGCCAGACAATACTTGAGCAACATACCGGTAATATCAGGGGCGAATGTAACTGTTTGGAAATGATATAGACAGTACCTGAGCAACACACAAGTAATAAAATGGGCGATTGGATCCGTGTGGAAATGAGACAGACTGTACCTGAGCAACATACCGGTATTCGCTGGGGCGACTAGAACCGTTTGGAAATGATAAAGAATGTACCCAAGCAACATACCAGTAATAGCAGCGGCGACTGGAACTGTAAGGAAATGATACAGACAGAACCTGTGCAAAAGATGGGTAATAGCAGGGGCGAATGGATCTGTTTGGAAATGAGACAGACAATACCTGTGCAACATACCGGTAATAACAGAGGCGAATGGAACTCTTTTGAAATGAGGCAGACAGTACCTGAGCAACGTACCGGTAATATGAGGGGCGAATGGTATTGTTTGGAAATGAGACAGACTGTACCTGAGCAACATACCAGTAATAGCAGGGACGCCTTGAACTGTATGGTAATTAAACAGACAGTACCTGAGCAACATACAGGTAATAACAGAGGCGATTTTAACTGTATGAAAATGAGACAGACAGTACCTGATCAAAATACCGGTAATAGCACAAGCGACTGAAAATATTTGGAATGATACAGACCGTACCTGACTCACACACCGGTAATAGTAGGGGCGAATGGAACTCTTGTAAATGTGACGGACGGTACCTGAGCCACATGCCGTTAATAGCAGGGGCGACTGGAACTCTTTGGAAACGAGGCAGACAATACCTAAGCGACATACCTGTAATAGCAGGGGCGACTGGAACTCTTTGGAAATGATAGAGACTGTACCTGAGCAATACACCGGTAATAGCAGGGGCGACGGGAACTGTTTGGAAATGAGACAGACAGTACTTGAGCAACATACCGGTAATATCACGGGCGACTGGATCTGGTTGGAAACGAGACAGACAGTATCTGAGCAACATAGTGTTAATAGCAGGGGCGACTGGAACTGTATGGAAATTATAAAAACAGTACCTGTGTAATACACCGGTAATAGCAGTGCGCGACTGGAACTCTTTGGAAATGGGACAGACAGTACTTGAACAACATACCATTAATAGCAGGGGTGGCTGGAACCGTTTGGAAATGATAAAGACAGTACCAGAACAACATACCGGTAAGAGCAGAGTCGACCGGAACTGTTTGGAAATGAGACAGACAATACCTGAGCAAAATACCGGTATTAGCAGCGGCGACCTGAACCGTTTGGAAATGATAAAGACAGTACCAGAACAACATACCGGTAAGAGCAGAGTCGACCGGAACTGTTTGGAAATGAGACAGACAATACCTGAGCAAAATACCGGTATTAGCAGGGGCGACTGGAACTGTTTGGGAATGGTCAAACAGTATCTGAGCAACATACCGGTATTATCAGGGGCGACTTGAACTGTTTGGCTATGAGACAGACAGTACCTGAGCAACATACCGGTAAAAGCAAGGGCGACTAGAAGTGTATGGAAATGAAACAGACAGTACCTGAGCCTCACACCGGTAATAGCAGGGGCGACTGCAACTCTTTGGAAATGAGATAGACAGTATCTGAATATCATATTGGTAATAGCAGGGGCGCCTGGAACCGTTTGGACATGATACAAACAATACCAAATTTACATACCGGATAATAGCTGGGGCGACTGGAACTGTATGAGAATGATACAGACAGTACCTGAGCAACATTCCGGTATTAGCATGGTCGACTGTAACTGTTTGGAAATAATACTGACAGTACCCGAGCAACATTCCCGTAATAGCAAGGGCGACTGGTATGGAAATGATACAGACAGTACCTGATCAACATACCAGTAGTAGCACGGGCGACTGCAGTTGTATGGAAATGATACAGACAGTACAGGAGCAACATTCCGGTAATAGCAGGGGCGTCTAGAACTGTTTGAAAACCACTCACAAAGTACCTGAGTAACATACCGTGAAAGCGCGAAATTAAGGATCTGCAAACTACAACCACTTTGTGCACTGCACACAAACTTTGTGAAGTGCTGATGTAAAGGTACAAAACACATTGCACGGGCCAAATAACATTACACGTAACACAGACTGTAAATACCGAACAGCTGCAACACTCTATGCACTAGAAACGTGGTTTGTTTCAGGTATATAATTGTAAATAATGACGGTGATAACAAGGATAATAATAATAATAATAATAATAACAACAGTGGACACTCTCACAATGTGCACATAATATACAATATACAGTATACAGCACACAATATACAGCACACATTGTACAGTATGCAGCACACAGTATACATTATACAGTATACAGCACACATTATACAGACATTTCACTGCCCACAGTATCTGTTGCCATTATCATACATCTTTGTAACGTCGCAATGCTATTGACATGTCAGCGATCGCCGAAAATCTTACGCCACACGTCGCTATACCAACTGCAGACGCTCTCTTTTTTGCACATGTGCTCTCAATGACGCGACTTTTCGAAGGTTCTGCCGCAGCTCAGGGCAACGGAGACGCCGACCCTTCAGCAAGACCGGTGAAAGTTGAACCGCGCTGCAGACAGTATCAGAGATGTGTCGTGGTAGAACAGGTGTTGGGGGAGGGTTTTGTTGTGCAACGGAATTGGTTTGGGGGGGGGGGGGCGGGTGAGCAGGAAACGGAAAAAACCAGATCGTTGTTTGCAAAACGAACAGAAAAGACGAACACCCTGGACACTGTAATTGGCCTTTCTAGCTTCCAGCTAACCCCCATATCACTGA
>Ga0123352_10001502_pt1 | contig 31143 bp, 18 predicted proteins | sample TergutLab28metaG_FD_89700 | JGI IMG/M metagenome (GOLD analysis project Ga0123352, IMG submission 89700) | Labiotermes labralis P1 segment gut microbial communities from Petit-Saut dam, French Guiana - Lab288 P1 | ecosystem: Host-associated > Arthropoda: Insects > Digestive system > Gut ...
ACAAATTTCTGAAGGCATGATTTGCTCCGAAATTGAACTGGGACTAGGCGATGATTACGATGGTATCATGGTACTTGATCCATCGACTCCTATTGGAATTTCGGCAGCCGAGCATTTCAAAATTGAATCAGATGTTGTGTTTACAATCGGTCTCACGCCGAATAGAAATGATGCAACATCGCATATCGGTGTGGCAAGAGATATCGTTGCTGCAATTAACGCAAAAACCTTGAGCAATGAGCGTTTGAAATATCCGAATTTGGATAGTTTCAAGATTGACAATACCAATCTTACAGTTGACGTAGTTGTTGAAGATACTGAAAATTGTCCACGATATTCCGGATTGACGATTTCCGATATTAAAGTCGGTGAGTCGCCGGATTGGCTGAAAAACCGCCTAAAAGCCGTTGGTTTACGACCAATCAACAACGTTGTAGATGCTACAAATTTTGTGTTGATGGAATATGGACAACCGTTGCATGCGTTTGATGTTTCAAAGATTTCCGGACAAAAAGTAGTCGTAAAAAAAATCCCGAAAGACACTGTTTTCACAACTTTGGACGATGTTGAACGAAAATTGCACGGCAGCGAATTGATGATTTGCAACGCCAACGAAGGTATGTGTATTGGTGGAATTTTTGGAGGAGCAAAATCCGCTGTGACGGAAGAAACTACTGCGATTTTTTTGGAAAGCGCATATTTCAATCCGCTCAGTATTCGCAAAACAGCGAAATTGCACGGTATGAGAACCGATGCTTCGTTTCGTTACGAACGTGGTGCCGATCCTAATATCACAGTTGATGCTCTGAAACGTGCGGCATTGCTGATTAAGGAGGTTGCAGGCGGAACAATTTCGTCTGAGATTACAGATATTTATCCGAATAAAATCGAGCCGAAAATTGTTGATTTTTCTTGTGAAAAAATGAGTCGCTTGATTGGAAGTGAAATTCCAAAAGATGCTGTGATAAATATTTTACAATCGCTCGAAATCGGCGTCAGTGGCGAATATCCGAACTTGACTTTGCAAATACCAACCAACAAAGCAGATGTAACTCGTGATGTGGATGTGATTGAAGAAATTTTGCGGATTTACGGATTTAATCGTATTGCGAATGTTGGTGCAACATTAATGAGTTTCGAACATCCAACCAAACCCGACCGAGAAAACGTATACAATCAAATTGCGGACTTCCTCTCAAATAACGGGTTTGCAGAGATTATGAATAATTCCTTGACCAAAGCGGAACACACCGAAAAAGTGAAAGGTTTTGATACAGATCTCAATGTAATTTTGGAAAATCCATTGAGCAACGAATTGGATGTGATGTGCCAAAGCCTTTTGTTTGGTGGACTTTCAAGCATTGCCTACAATTGCAATCACCAACTAACAGATTTGAAACTTTATGAGTTCGGAACGACCTATCAAAAAAATCCGAACGCAGAACCAGATGCTTCGGTTACCAAGAAATACAAGGAAACTCAACGCTTAGCGATTTTTATCAGTGGAAACAAACGTGCCGAAAATTGGCAAAAACCATTAGAAAATGTTGACTTTGATTATCTAAAAAGCCTTGTAAATACAGTGTTTTCGAGACTTCTACTAACTAACTACAAGATTGAAGAGCAAGTTCCGGAATATTTTAGCGAAGGTTTATCGTACAGTATAAACAAAAAGATTTTTGCGACATTCGGAAAGTTGTCAAAAGCAACTTTGAAATATTTTGACATCAAACAAGATGTTTATTTTGCGGATATCGCATGGACGGATGTTTTGAAAGCACTTCCAAAAAGGCCGATTTTGTATCAAGAGATTTCAAAATTTCCTGAAGTGCGTAGGGATTTGGCATTGTTAGTTGATCAAAAGACCACATTCGCCGAAATCGAAAAACTTGCTTTTGATACCGAGAAAAAATTTCTCAAGTCAGTGAATTTATTCGATGTTTACGAAGGTGATAAATTGCCGGACGGCAAAAAATCTTATGCCGTTTCATTCATTTTGCAAGATTCTGAAAAAACGCTCAGCGAAAAGCAAATCACCGGCGTTATGGAGAAAATGATGCGACAAATGACTGAAAGACTGGGTGCGGTAATTCGTTAATAAAAATTTATCCTTTATGCTAACAACAATCTTACTCATAGTATTGCTCGCTTTGGTTGTAATTATTTTTTGGATTTTATTGACTAGAAAATCCAAAGATAACTCTGAAGAAGTCAAGGCTACGATGGTAAAATTCGATGCCAATCTTTCGAGAATTGATCCTCTGATGCGTGATGAATTTGAGCGTAGTAGAAAAGAACTTCGTGACAATCGTGAAGAACTCAACAAATCGTTGAAAGACAATCGTGAAGAGCAAAGCAAGTCTATAGAAAAAATTCGTGAAACCATTGAAATTAAACTGAAATCCATACAGGACGACAACAACAAGCGTTTGGAAGAAATGCGAAAAACCGTTGACGAAAAACTGCAGGAAACGGTTGAAAAACGTTTTAATGAATCGTTCAAGCTCATCAGTGAACGTTTGGAGCAAGTGCACAAAGGACTTGGCGAGATGCAAACATTAGCCTCCGGTGTAGGTGATTTGAAAAAAGTTCTGACAAATGTAAAAACACGTGGAAATCTTGGCGAAATCCAGCTTGGAGCAATCTTGGAACAAATCCTTTCGCCTGAGCAATACGAACAAAATGCTACGGTGAAAAAAGGAAGTTTGGAACGTGTGGAGTATGTGGTTAAACTTCCGGATAAAAATACGGAAAACGAGTTGGTGCTTTTGCCTATCGACTCAAAATTTCCAACCGAAGATTATCAGCGACTTTTAGATGCTTACGAACATTCGAAAGACATTGACATTGCATCCAAACAGTTTGAAAATTCGGTGAAAAAAAATGCGAAAGATATTCGTGACAAATATATCAATCCACCGATTACAACGGATTTTGCGATTATGTTTGTTCCAACCGAAGGGTTGTATGCTGAAATCGTGCGACGAACAGGATTGTTTGAAGTATTGCAAAGAGATTTCAAGATTCTTGTTGTTGGGCCAACTAATTTAGGAGCATTTTTGAATAGTTTGCAAATGGGATTCCGAACATTGGCCATCGAAAAACGCTCAAGCGAAGTTTGGGAAACTTTAGGAAACGTAAAAAACGAATTTGGAAAGTTTGGCGATGTTTTGGAAAAAGCCAAAAAGAAACTGCAAGAAGCCTCGAACGTTATTGATCAAGCTGGAGTGCGTTCACGAGCGATTGAACGCAATTTGAAGAGTGTGCAGGAATTGCCGCAAGGCGAAACAACGACATTGTTGGACGAGGTTATAGACGTTGAAATAGAAAACGAGGAATAAAAACTTGGTTTGAAAAAGTACTTAACGATATTATTCATCGTAATAGGATGTGTCGAAGCATTTGCAACCGTGCAAATGTCAGACAGGCTTATTTACAACGGCGACACTCTTTTATTCAATCCTCGGTTTGAATTACCACACAATCTTGTTACAGAGGAGGAAGATACTCGCTCTCTCAACAATATCCTATTTGGTGATAGAGATGCTTGTTGGAATACCGCTTGTTGGCGTGGCTATCAGCTAATATGGAAAATAGAAAACAGTCAATTATATCTGACAGAAATTTACAGTTGTTGTTATCCTACTGATTCGATTAAAGCAGATTTGGCAGGACTTTTCAAAGAAAAAGCAATCAATGGAAAAGTAAAAGCTGATTGGGTAAACGGAAAAAACATTGCTTGGAATTGGAACGACTTAATGTTTTTTCTTAATGAAATGCGAGTTGTCAGACAAGAATTTGAGTTTAATTTTTACAAGGGAAGGTTATTGAGTATTGATACTTTTGATAACGTGAAATCAAGACGTTCAGCCTACAGCCAAAACCCGGAAAAGTTACGGAAATTCATCCATTCAAGTATCAACTGGGATAGTCTACCGGAAATACAAGAGCCTGTTAGAGTATTTGTTCAGTTGTCGCAAGTTAATGAGGAGGGAAGAATCACAAGTGCAAGGATTTTAAGAGGAAGTGATAATGAGATATTTAATCAAGAGGCCGTTAGAGTGGTAAAATCAATTCCCGAATGGGACGTGATTTATAGTAGAGGGCGACTTTTTCCAGTGGCATGGCATATACCGATCGTTTTTAGCGAAGAAAACAGAGAGCGATTTAGAATCACGGAGGAATTTGACAACTATTAGCCCACTAAACTCATACTAAATTAAACAACGAAACGAATATGAAACCCGAAATCCTTTGGAATTACTTCCTCGAAATCCTCAAAATCCCGCACGGTTCGGGAAACGAGGCGCAATTGCGAAACTATATTATTGACATCGCAAAACAACACAATTTAGATTATTCGGTTGATAAGGTCGGAAATTTGCTGGTTCGCAAGCCGGCTACAAAAGGTTATGAAGACCTAAAAACGGTAGTCTTACAAAGCCATCTCGATATGGTTTGCGAAAAAAACAGCGACGTTGTTTTTGATTTCGAAAAAGACCCCATTCAGTACGAAGTTGTTGACGGTTGGATGAAAGCCAAAGGCACGACACTCGGTGCCGACAACGGTATTGGTGTAGCGACACAACTCGCAATTTTGACGTCAAAAAACATAGAACACGGAAATCTCGAATGTTTGTTCACGATAGAGGAAGAAACAGGTTTGACGGGCGCTTTCGGATTAGAGCCCAATTGGCTGAAAGCCGAGATTCTACTTAACTTGGATTCGGATAACGACGGACAATTTTTTATCGGTTGTGCCGGTGGAATAGACACGGAAATCACGATGGGATATACGCTCGAAAAGATTCCGAGTTTTTACAAATGCTATGAAATTATCGTAAAAGGTTTGTCGGGCGGACATTCGGGCGATGATATCAACAGAGGTCGAGAAAATGCAATCAAACTTTGCAATCGTGTGTTGTTGGAAGCAATCAAAAATTTCGGACTAAAATTAAATCATTTCAAAGGCGGAAATCTCAGCAATGCCATTCCAAGAGAAGCGATGGCAAAAATCGCTATTCCGGTTGAAAAATCTGCTGATTTTGAAAATTATGTCAAGAATTTTTATGCGTTAGTGAAAAAAGAATTGCCGATGACCGAACCGAATGTTGTGGTGCAACTACAGTCGACTGCATCTTTTGTTGATGCGCTTTCTGACAAGGAAACAGAAAGTTTGGTCAAGGCTTTGACTGCGGTTCCTCACGGGGTGATCCGTATGGCTGCCGACATTCCGAATTTTGTGGAAACCTCTACAAATTTGGCGGCAGTCAACATGGAAAATGGCGAGATTTTAATCACAACTTCGCAACGCAGCTCGGTTGAATCTCGGAAACACGAAATTGCCGATCAAATTGCTTCAATATTTCAACTCATCGGGGCAAAAACCAAACACGGAACCGGTTATCCGGGTTGGACACCCAATGTAAACTCGCCGATTTTGAAAGTGGTTTTAGAGACTTACAAACGCATGTACAACAAAGAGGGGCAAGCGTTAGCCATTCATGCAGGTTTGGAATGCGGCATAATTAGCGAAAAATATCCCGACATGGATATGGTATCGTATGGACCAACCATGCGAAACTTCCATTCGCCCGACGAACGTGTGGAAATCGCTTCGGTTGAGCGGTTTTGGGATTTGACGTTAGAAATTTTGAAGAGTATTCCGAAAAAAATAACTGACTAATAGCGAGCGAATTCCTCGATTGCGCTACACTCGCTCGGAAAAATATTTGCATATTTCAAAAAAAAAATGTATCTTTGCGGTTCGACGGGTTGATACATAAGAGGAATAAGCAAAGAAACACAACATATTTTCAAGATTAAGCATGGGAAAATTGATATCTCTTTTGAAAGCAAGTATCGCCATAGTGTGCATGCTAATGTTCATGTCTGTTACGGTGATGGCACAGAATATTACAGCAATACCAAATCATGCCAACGGGTCAGTTATTCCGGAAAGAGGCGTTATTGAAATCACCTATGACAGGACAGTAACTTTTTCATTTTGTGCGGGGGCTGTGCTGATCAATGGTTTTGATATGACTGCGTTTGTGGAGCTCAATGATCTTCGTACAGTTCTTAGCATTCCGTACGATGCTACTGACTGGAATGGAGCCGATTCATTGTTTATCGAAATCAGCAACGATGCGATTTATGAAAGTGCTAACATCAACAATCGTGCTCCGCTTTCGTTGGTTTTTGTGAGATATGGAGCTACATCTGTAGTCAGGGACTTAGATATGCCGGAAAATATTTTGATTCATCCAAATCCTGTTTCTGATGTGTTGCATATTGAAGCTGAAAACTTGAAACAGATTGAGATTATAGATATGTTGGGACGTGTCGTTATCCGACGAACACCACAGCGTTCGGACGTAAACCAAATAGACGTGAGTGGTTTGAGAGGAGGAGTGTATTTCATTCGTTTAACGACGACAAACAACCGTGTTACGGTTGAAAGATTTGTGAAAAAATAAATTCCCGTAGGGGGCAGGTTTCAAACCTGTCCCCCTACGGCACATAAGAACAACCTAATAAAACCAAAATAGATATGGAAAAAAATCATACAATTCGAGCTCTGCTTTGCCTTGTTTTGCTTTGCATCTCGAGTATGGCAATGGCCCAAACCCGAACTATTACCGGACGAGTGGTGTCAGCGGATGACAATATGGGTATCCCATTTGCCAACGTTATGGCGAGAGGAACAACAGTTGGGGTGATTTCAGATTTGGAAGGAAACTACAGTATTGATGTTCCGGAAGGTACAACTCATTTAGAGTTTTCTTTTGTTGGATTTCGAACGGAAATTCGAGAAATAGGAGCTCTCCGTACTATTGACGTTATGCTGGCTTCTGATGCAATTGGTCTCGACGAAGTCGTTGTTGTGGGTTACGGTACCGTGCGCCGATCTCATCTCACGGGATCTGTTTCAAGAATTGACGGGGAGGCACTTAGAGATGCCCCTGTTAGCCGTCTCGACCAAGCATTAATCGGTAGAATTGCCGGTGTGACTATCAGCACAACTACTTCGGAAGCCGGAGCAGATCCTGTAATCCGAGTTCGTGGAATGAGTTCGATTAGTGCAGGAGGTGCACCGCTAATCGTTGTCGATGGAGTACCTATGCCGGATGCATTTTCGGTTATTGATCCACAAGATGTTGAATCTATCGATATTTTGAAAGATGCGGCATCTACGGCGATTTATGGTTCGAGAGGTGCAAACGGAGTTATTCTCATCACAACAAGAAGGGGAGAGATTGCCCGTCCGAGATACTCATTTTCCATGACGCAGGGTTTACGCTGGGCATACCAAAGAAATGACCGTTTGACCTACACCGAATATGTAACCAAACTTTTCCGTGAAAGAGATTTGCAAAGAGCAGACCCTTTATTTGTTATGGAGAACGTTACTCCGGATGCTAATGGTTTCCGCAATCCCAACAGTATCCAAATTAGGAACATAAACCACATGACGGCTGCATACATTTTAGAAAACCATATTTTAGGTTTTTCGACAGATGCAGAGGACTGGGTGCTTAGGAATGCGGCTTGGAACAGTACTTACAACCTGTCTGTCAGTGGCGGGACGAGAGAGTTGCAGTATTTGCTTTCTGCGAACATTTCGAACGATCAGGGCATTATGCGAGACAGCGAGTTTAACCGTATTGGCTTGCGTGCAAGGGTTGACGCACGACTTTCGGATCATGTGAGAGTGGGCGTTAATCTTAATCCGAACTTCAGCCAACGTCAAATGCCATCTATGCAATTGGAGAATTTTACACGTTGGCCAGCATCAATGCCGGTTTTTCACACAGAGGAAACAGCAGCATTGACCGGACGACCGGTAGGAAGTTATGCACATCCTCAAGATTTCACGCCCGGATTGTTTTATGAAGGTGTTATGCCGGACGGAACAGTAAGCTTTACAAACACAGGACGACCATTTGGCTCGGGTGACCTAAGCCCATTTTGGAGATTAAACAACCGAGAAATGTCACGAAGAGACTATCGTATTCCGGTATCGGCATACATAGATATTTCTCTTTTGGAAGGTCTTTCGTTCCGATCCACGCAAAGTTTTAACTTGCACTTCGGAGATGAAACCTTGTGGGACAGCAGAGGCAGGGATGCATTCGGCAATCCAAACAGAGGTGTTTTTATAACCCGGCAACGTGTTGATTTTTTGACGGAAAATATCTTTACTTTCGACAGAACAATAAACAATGTTCATGCAATCAATATCATTGGTGGCGTAACTTATCAGCGGGTAAACTTCCAACATTCTCGCATGGAAGGCGAAAATTTTCCTTCGGACAATATCCGAACGCTCAACCACGCTACGGATATCGTTCGAACAGGAACATGGACAAGAATAGAGCCTGCAGCTATTCTTGCTTCGTATTTGGCACGTGGAACCTATGCTTTTAGAGACAGATATTTGGCTTCAGCGAGTATTCGTACAGACGGGTCTTCGCGCTTTGGTCCGGATAATCGTTGGGGATGGTTCCCTGCGTTTTCGGTGGGTTGGCGTATTTGTCAAGAGGACTTCATGATCCCCACAAGAGACTGGTTGGATCAACTTAGAGTTCGCATAAGTTGGGGTATTACCGGAAACGACGACATTGCAGCATTAGCTTTTGAAAATTTGCTGCTAAGTTCCGACTATGAATTAGGAGGAGGTATTCATTCCGGATTAGGACCCTATGGTAGTGCAATCGGAAACCCAAGAATTGGTTGGGAACAAACCCGTGAATGGAACTATGGTCTTGATGTTAGCTTCTTTCATGGACGTGTTGGTCTCTCACTCGACTATTACTATGCAATAACAGACGGATTGCTCCTTCAACAACCAACCATGAGTTTTACCGGATCCAACGTTTTTTGGAATAATATCGGAGCGGTTAGAAACCGAGGGTTTGAGGTTGAGATACAATCCGTAAACGTTAGCCAAAGAAATTTCAGATGGGCAAGCTCATTCAACTTCTCAACCAATCAAAACAAACTTTTGTCGCTCGGAGGCGAATTGAGAATCCTTAACGCAACACCCAATTTTGACCGATACGTTTCGATTGTTGGACAGGTGCCTATTCAGTTCTACGGTTTTAGAACCGATGGTGTTTGGCGTTCGCAAGCAGAAATTGATGCCGCAATAGCAGCAGGACGTGTGGTTAACACCAGTTCTGTGAGTGATGTTCCGGGAGGTTTCAGGGTTGTAGACGCTAACGGTAATCTTATCACGGTCATTGACGATAATTCAAGAACAACACTCGGAAATCCATTCCCAAGATTTACATGGGGAATCAACAACACATTTAGTGCATTTGGTTTCGATCTTTCATTCTTGGTGAACGGTGTTCAGGGACTTTCGATTTACAACGACGACGGTCGTTATGTAGAAAATCTACGAACAGCCAGACGTTGGGTTGAAAATCGTTGGGTTTCGCCAAACAATCCCGGAGATGGACGAACGCCTAATCATGAGTCTGGATCAGGTGTAGCGAATGTAGGTATGACCGACTGGGTTGTTCAAAACGGTTCTTATATTGCTTTGAGAAATGTGACTTTAGGCTATACGCTCCCTCGTGAGATCGCACAAAGATTTAGCTTGAGAAGCGTTCGTTTCCACGTTTCGGCAGAAAATCTGTTGTACATTTGGAACATTGGCATGAGAGGCACAACCCCTTACAAAGGGATTAATCCTGAGGCTCGTTCGGGCACCGGAGGTCGTGGTGCAAACCCGTTGATTGACGGATTCCAACGTGGAGGATTCCCAATTCAAAGTTCGATTGTTTTCGGATTAAATATCAATTTCTAATTATCGCAATATCGTAGAGACGCACAATTGTGTGTCTCTACAAAAAAACAAAAAACCATGAACAGATATTTTAACATAGCACTAATGATTGCCGGACTTTCCGTTTTATTGTCGTGCAACGCAATGCTTGACATTGATCCGGAGTCAGACATTACGCAATCAACGTTCCCAAGAAATACCCAAGAACTCAATGTTCTTGTTGTTGGGGTGTATTCAGGACTTCGTGCTCCGATACAATTAGAGTGGCGTTTTACCGAACTACGCTCGGACAACACTTGGCAGCCCGAAACAGGGTCTTCTACACAGGCAAACATAGATTTAAATTCGCTTGACATGTTTTTTCCGTCGTCGATTATGCCCGAAATTTACAACTATTGGTATTGGACCTATCAGTATATTGCGGCAGCTAACAACGTGATACGCAATTTAGGTGTGATGCTCAACACAGAGGTTGCGCTAAGAAGGCAATTCGAAGCAGAAGCTAGATTTTTGAGGGCTATGGGGCATTTCAACTTGGTCAGATTGTTTGGTCCGATTTTCTTGATGGACGATTTGAAAACACCGCAAGAAGCTAAGCAAATGAATCGCACACCGATAGACGAAATCTATGAATTTATCATTGATGATTTGATTTTTGCATCAGAAAATCTGCCTCAAAGACATGACGCAGAAAATTTAGGACGTGCAACCCGATATGCAGCAAGAACGTTGTTGGCTAAAGTTCACATGACTTTGCAAGATTTCGAAGCCGCACTGCCTTTGCTTCGAAGTGTGGAAGCAAGTTGGCATAACTTAGAGCCAAATTTTGCAGATGTATTTTCGCCAAACAATGAAATGAATAATGAAATCATTTTTGCTGTTCGTTTCAATTCGGAGGGTATCGGCTCCTCTTTTAGCAATGATTTTGCTCCGCTAAATTCGTTGACCCGGGTCGTGAATATGGGGGCCACCAGAGGATTAAACTCGCCGACATGGGATCTTTTCGATTCGTTTGCAGAATACGATACTATTCGTCGTGATGCTTCGATTGGTTTGTGGAGAGGACTTAATATAGACCATCCTGAGGAAGACAGAATTCGTCAGCGCCTGTACCCAAGAAAATTTGTTGTTCCGGTTGCTCGAGCAAATCAAAGCGATCAAGATTTTCCAATTCTTCGCTATGCGGATGTTTTGTTGATGTTGGCAGAAACAATCAATGAATTACAGGGACCTACTGCTGAGGTATTTACCCTTGTGAATCGTGTGCGGAGAAGAGCGGGAATTGCATTTGAGCACGATGTGAGTACAAACAGTCGATTGGAAGCCAGAGAGATTATCGAAAATGAACGCCGTTGGGAATTGGCTTTCGAAAACCACCGTTGGTTCGATTTAGTTAGAACAGGCAGAGCACAAGAAGTGATTGAAAGGCAGATTTTCGAAGTTGATTGGGAGCATTATTTGAGATATGATCATGTTCCGGTTAGAGGCAACATTATCCAGACATGGCAAATTTTACTGCCAATCCCGCAACGCGAAATAGATGCGAATAACGATATCATAATTACACAAAATTTCGGATACTAACATGAAAACAAAAGCAACCATAAAAAGTGCCGTTCTTGCGATATGCACTATACTGATCGGAGTATTAGTAAACTCGTGTAATGAAGATTTATTCTTGCCTGAGGATATCAGAAATTCAATTGCAGAGCCGGAAATACATAACTTTGAACCTCGAACAGGTTCGATAGGTACGGAAATTGCCGTGACCGGACGAAATTTATCAAGCGTAATACGAGCGGAAATAGGTGGTGCTCCAACGGAGGTTATACGCCGTTATACCGACTATTCGCTTGTGCTTCGGCTTGTCGGAACAGAGGTAACGGGTCCCATCACGCTTACCAATAACAGAGGCACGACATCTTCTGCCGAAACATTCACGGTTATAGATAATATTCCTCAGAACATCGAACTTGCAAACAGCGATGGATCTCCTTTTGATGAGACACTCGTAGATGAGCAACGTATTGTGATCACTGGCGAACAACTTAGTGCAGTAAGACGAGTAACCTTTGGCAAAGATTCTGTAATTATTGAGGGAGGCGACACCACTTTCATTAGAGCGGCAGTTGGTAGACTTATTGACAGAAGTGAAACGGAGCTAATCGTAGAAGTACCGTATTTAGATGTTGAATTTGGATATCTCGCTACAATCAACCTTGAATATATGGCCGGAGGGCAGTTGCAAACACATAGCGAAGGACCGTTCCCTGTAAACAATATATTCATTGCCCCAACTATCACAAACATAGCGGCGATACCTAATCAAACTGCTCCGGATAGGGTAATTACACTGCGTGGCACACATTTAAACCGCGTATCTGAAGTTTTCTTGAATAATATAAGTGATCCGACCGTAAAAGATTCTGCTTGGACCATTATTTCTCAATCACGAACTGAACTTCGTGTGCTTGTGCCGAATTTTATAGCAGCGGTAACAGATGGCGACATAACGCTTATTCACAACAGAGGGCTAGGACAGGCAGAAGAAGTTGTGAAATTTATAAGTATAGTAAACGAAGGCGCACTCGACTATGTTCGATTCAGAAATGTTAGATTAGAAGTTCAGAGACCTCCGGGCGAAGAAAATACGGCTAACTTCTTTAGTGCTACGGATGGACAAGTTTTTACGGCTTGCGACCATGCCACAGTTGGCATAGATAGAGTGACCACGTTCTTCTTTGATCGGGCATCAACAGGTTTGAGATTTAACAACCCGAGAAATTCCGTAAACGTATTTCCAGGTTTCAGATGTGGAACAGATGTGGAAAATCCTGAAGTAAATCAACCTCTTCAAGGTCTGGTTGGATTAAATGCAACCAGATTTAGAACATTGATGCCAACCGATGCAGGAGATTTGGCACTGATAAACAGAGTCAAGGCTGATGCGATTGATAGTATTCCTCTTGGCAGTATCTATTTGGATATGTTACAGGGTGCAGCTGTGAATTCAACCATAAACAATTTGGGATCAAGCAGTGCACCGTGGAGACGTTCCGTAACGGCAGCTGCAGATCACAATAACTGGGAGATAGGCGATATAGTCGTGTTTAGAGAATACTTAAACACAGCAGTTCCGGGAACCAGCACACTTGCCGGTATTGGCGATGGAGGCAGATTCGGATTTATCCAAATAGTTGCCATTGATATTGATGGTGTTAATGTTACTCCGAGCTTCACTCACGCAAATTGGGCTGCCATGTCCGAACACCAACAACGAAGAACAACGATTACTGTCAACGTTTGGTTCCAAAGAGAAGCTGAATAATAAATCGTAGGGGCGTATTACAATACGCCCCTACAAAAGTCGAAAAAATGAAATACATCACCACAATAATCCTGATAGCAATAGCAACGACAAGTTTCGCAAGAGTGTTGAGTATTAATCCCGAACAAACTAATGCACAATGGCACAGCGTACTGAACAACCTGCAAGCCGGCGATGTCGTGTACTTAGAAGATGGAACGTACACGAATTTTCAAGTTGATATCAGAGGCAACGGAACAGCAACAAATCCAATTTTGGTGCGTGCAAGAAATCCCGGAAATGTGTTTATTGAGGGTGCAATCCGAGTGAGAATGAGCGGAAATTTTATCACGGTGGATGGGCTTCATTTTCGTCACGGTTGGGCGGGAGTTGACAACACGATATTTCAATTTCGAGGACCGAGCAATGCAATTTTAAATAATAGTAGGCTGACCAACAGCGTGTTTGATTCACTCAACAGTCCATTTCTTAATATTCACGATGAAAATGACAGAGAACACTGGATTGGTTTGTATCATGGCAGTAATAACCGCATTGACAACAATTATTTTGGCTTCAAAATGGTGTATGGCGTAGTTCTTTTCACAGATCCGAGAAATGCTCCGGCAAATATACCGGGCAACCACATTATTGAACGAAATTTTTTCGGACATCGTCCGTCTCGTCCGGACAATGGTGCAGAAACCATGCGTCTTGGAGATTCCGAACGATCGCATTGGTCAACAGGAACCATTGTTCGTGAAAATATTTTTTTCCGAACAGACGGCGAAATAGAAATTATTTCTATAAAATCTTGCGACAACGTCATTGAAGGTAATCTTTTTTTTGAAGCACGGGGGCAAGTTACGTTACGTCACGGGCACCGTAATACAGTTCGAAACAACGTGTTTATCGGTAATGGCGTGCCTCAAACAAGTGGTGTTCGTGTCCTCAATTCCGATCAACGGGTTTACAACAATTGGTTTCAAGGTTTGAGAGGAACGGGAAATCGTTCTGCACTTTGCTTCCAGATGGGAATAGGCGAAATTCATCCACTTAACTCGCACCATCGTGTGATAAACGCCGAAGTGGCATACAACACGTTCATCAACGTTCAGCGAATAGAAATAGGAACAAATGTTTCAAATCCTCCAAGTCCATTGTTTGCTCCTTCTGATTCTCGTTTCAGAAATAACATTATTTTTCATAATTTTACTACTGCTCCCCTCGCAAATGTTGTTCCTATTGATGTGGTGGCTGCAGGCAGAGACTCCGGAATTACAGTTGAAGGCAATTTGTTTAGGGTTGCCCATCCGACTTGGACACGACCGGGATTTTCGCAACGTGTAACGTTGAATTTTGTGAGACAGCCCGGTGCTTTGTTTTACGAAATTACTAACCTTGAAGATGTCGTAGTAAACCCAATGAACTGTATTCCGGATCTGACAGGAAGAGGTGGAATCCCCTCAATAGAATCACTACTCGATGTGACAGGAAATCCTCGATTGCGTCCGTATACTGCAGGCGCAATAAATGTAGAAAATTTTGGAAATCCACCTCGAATTCCAAATTTAAGGGAGGTCGGCCCAAGTTGGTTTAGAGACTTCGAAAGCCAAATTAATCTTCTTGATCATAACCCATAACTCACACAACCCACTCTTTTATCCCCTCACAGCGGGGATACCAAGAAATCATGAGAAAACACCTGATTATAATCTTAATTCTCCTTGCAACGACAAGTTTCGCAAGAGAAAGAAGTATCACCCCTACACCAAGCACGTGGTCGATATTGAGTAGCCTTTCGCCGGGCGACACCGTGTTTTTGGAAGACGGCGTTTACAACAACTTTCAGGTTGACATCAGAGGCAATGGAACGGCAGCAAGACCGATTTATGTGAAAGCGAGAAACCCCGGAAATGTGTTTATCGAAGGTGTTATCGCTGTGAGAAAAGCCGGAAATTTTATTACGGTTTCAGGATTTCACTTTCGCAATGGTTGGGGACTAACTACCCAGCCGACTAATCCTAATCGTGAAGCCGGACTCGTGTACCAATTTCGCATAGGAACCGGAGAAGTTGCGAGCAACAGCAGATTAACCAACAGCGTGTTTGATTCGCTCTTCAACCCAAGTCTTGATGAGCATAACAGAGATCATGATGACTGGTGGATTGGTTTGTATCACGGAAGCAATAATCGAATTGACAACAACTACTTTGGCTTTAAACGGGGCTATGGTGTGTTGATGTTCGTGGATCCGAGATTAGGCGATCCAAATGTGCCGAGTAACCACATCCTTGAAAATAATTTTTTCGGGTACAGACCTCTAAAAATGGAGAATGGTGTAGAACAACTCCGTATTGGCGATTCCGATCGGTCGATGTTTTCAGTTGGCATGATAGTTCGCAACAATGTGTTTTACCACAACAATGGCGAAATTGAAATTATTTCGATAAAGTCGGCTGACAACATTATTGAGAACAATCTTGTTTACGAATCACGAGGGCAGTTTACGTTTCGCCATGGCGTAAGAAATACCGTTCGCAATAATGTATTTATCGGAAATGGACTGCCTAATCGGAGTGGTGTTCGTGTTATCAACGCTGATCAACGCACTTACAACAACTGGTTTCAAGGTTTGAGAGGACATGCCCAATGGTCGGCACTTGTCTTCCAAATGGGACTAGATCCGACTTGTCCGCTGAATTCGTTCTATCAAGTTGATAATGCATTGGTCGCTTACAATACATTCGTTGATAGTGAACGCATCACAATAGGACACAGTACTAATGCACAGCTTGGAGTTCCGTATGTAGTTCATCGCTGTAGAGAAAATCAAGGAAGACTGTTTCGTCCTATCAATTCCCGTTTTAAAAACAACCTCATCTTCAGTAATTTTCTTGCGGATACTTTAGTAAATGCAGTTCCAATTTATGTGGTAGCGAGAAATGCTGTTGCTGACATGGATTCAGAAACGAGAGATGCCGGAATTGTATTCGAAAGTAATTTATTCAAGATTAATAATCCGACTTGGATGCGAGAGGGTTTTTCGCAACTCCCGACATTGAATTTTGTGAGACCGGAAGGTTCACTGTTTTACCAAATTACTGCAGGTGCAAAAAACATTGAAAACTTTGGCAAGCCTCCCAAAATTCCAAACTTATACGAAGTCGGTGCAACATGGTTTGCATGCATCCGAACCAAATATTTTTCGAGATACACTTCATTTGACTAATAAAACTAATAAACACACTACAACGATGAAATTTCTAACCACATTTTTGGCGATTTGCCTTTTTGTAAGTGCCGCAAGTGCACGACCTGTAATGATTAACGACATTAATAACCTTTCACAAGCCGTTAGAGAAGCACAACCCGGAACCGAGATTGTAATCAGAAACGGAACCTATCGTGACATTCAACTCGTTATTCACGGTAGAGGCACGGAAGGACGACCGATTATCGTGAGAGCGGAAACGCCCGGACAAGTCATTCTTTCCGGACGTTCAAACCTGCGTTTGGCGGGCGAATTTATCGAAGTTCAAGGTCTTGTTTTCAAAGACGGATATTCTCCAAATGGTCCCGTTATTGAATTTAGACATGGACGAGAAGTGGCGAACAACAGCCGAATCACGCAAAGTGCGATTCTGGGGTTTAGCCCAAACGACCGCACACAGGCAAATCATTGGGTAATTATGTTTGGCAGAAACAATCGCTTTGATCATAACGTTTTGGCAGATAAAACCAATCTTGGTGTTATCCTCGTGGTTGAACTTAACGAAGAAAGACATCAAGAAAATTACCATAGAATTGATCACAATTTTTTCGGCAGACGACCGAATTTCGGCTCGAACGGAGCAGAAACTATTCGTGTTGGAACTTCAACATGGGCGCATACGTCTTCTCGCACCATCATCGAAAGCAATTTCTTTGAGCACGTTGACGGCGAAGTTGAAATTATTTCCATCAAATCTGCCGACAACATCATTCGCAACAATACATTTTTCGAAAGTCATGGCGTTGTAGCACTTCGTCACGGTGACAGAAATTTAGTGGAAGGCAATGCGTTTTTTGGAAACAACAAGCCGTTTACCGGTGGTGTTCGTATTGTGAATGCAGGACATACTGTTCGCAACAACTATTTTGAAAATTTGGAAGGCAGACGTTTTTTCGCCGGTTTAGCGGTGATGAACAGCGTTCCGAATTCGTTGCCAAATCGCTATCACCAAGTGAAAGATGTGAGAATTTACAACAACGTTTGGTACAACGTTGCATTCATCGAATTTGGTACGGGAAGCAATGCGGAGCTTAACGAAACTCCTGAAAATGTACTGTTTGAACGAAATACAATTATCAACACCAATCTTGCTGAGCCGTTCGTTATGTTGGACGATATGAGCGGAATTACGTTTCGCAACAACACGATGCGAACGTCCGACGGAAGATTTTCGTATCGTGGATTTTCTCAAAATAGGAGAGCAACGCCGACTAATGTCGCAGTGAATGCTGTGCAAAGAGACCAAACCGGTCCGTCGTGGTTTAATAAAGATAGAGTTGTAGAAACTCCTGTTGTAACTTTTGTTACCGTTCGTCCGGGACAAAACACGTTGGTTGAAGCCGTAAGGAATTCGACACCTTATCAAGTCATTGAGTTGGAAGAAGGCATATTTTGGATTGATGAAACGATGGATATTACTCACACATTGACCATTCGTGCGAAAGAAGGAGCGACTACACGTCCGGTACTTCGTTACAACGGTCGCTTAAATGGACAATTCATCTTCCGCTTGCACGATGATCTTCTTTTTACCTTGGAAGGTGTCTGGATCAACGGAACGGTTAATCCGGGTAGTGGAGCTCTTGCAGGCGGTATAACCACGACTACTCCGATGCGTTCGTCGTACTCGGCAACGTTTAGAAATAATCGTTTTTCAAACTTTGACGGAAGCACACACAGTGCATTTCGTGCACAACGAGGTACTTTGGCCGATGTGTTGATATTTGACAACAATTCGTTTGATCGTATTGCAGGCGATGCAATTTTCTTGGCAGCCGAAACCGAAAACCGAGGTACTTACAACGCAGAAATAATCAGAGTGACTAATAACAGATTTTTCAGCATTTTAAATGCCGGAATCAACGTGCATCGAGGCGGTCCTGACGAAAGTACGACAGGTCCGCAACTCCACGTGGAAGGCAACGTTTTCGAAAATGTAAACAATCAAGAGCGAGGTTCGGCAATTATGGCTTGGGGTGCACAGGTTGTAAATATTTTTAACAATCAATTTATCGGTGCCGGACGAGCCGGCTGTGTTATTCGTTTCGACGAAGCCGCTTGGCATCTCATCAGTGTCGGCAACAATAACATTTATGATTCCGGACGCATTTGTTCATTCTGGGGCAATGTTGTAACCGGTACCATAACGAATAATCCACCGGCGAGGTCGATAGAAGGGGCTTTGTAAGATGTGCAGCACGGAGTCATTGCGAGGGAGGAACGCCCGAAGCAATCCTTTAATGACGCTATATTGTTTCGCCTACGGCTCGCAATGACAGATAAGTCAACAAATAACTCATAAATCAAAATACAAAAACACATGAAACTAAAAGGAAAAGTAGCCGTAGTAGCCGGCGGAGCACGTGATTTGGGACGTGCAATCTCCATTCAAATGGCAAAAGATGGAGCAAAAGTTGTTATTAACTATTTCGATAACGAAGAAGACGCAAAAGAAACGCTTGCAGAAGTTAAAAAAGTTGGCGGAGAAGCCATCATTGTTCAAGGTGATATGACCAAGTGGGCAGATGCTCAAAACCTCGTTACAGAAAGCGTAAAGACTTTCGGAAATGATATTCACGTTTTAGTGAATGTTGTGGGCGGTTTGGTTGGTCGCAAAACTATCGAAGAACAAGATGAAGCTTGGTACGACTTCTTGATGGATGTAAATATGAAATCATGTTTCATGGTAACGAAAGCAACTGTCGGACACATGCCGGCCGGCAGTTCGATTGTTTACTTCTCGTCGCTTGCAGCTCGAGACGGAGGCGGTCCGGGAGCATCGATGTATGCTACGGCAAAAGGTGCTGTGATGGTTTACACACGTGCAATGGCAAAAGAATTTGGACCTCGTGGCATTCGTGTAAACGCACTCGCTCCGGGCACAATTGCAACTTCATTCCACGATAGATTCAACACACCGGAAAACCGTGAACGTATGAAAGGCGTTTATCCGCTTCGCCGTGAAGGAACAGCACAAGATATCGCAGATCTAACGTCATTCTTGGCTTCGGATGAATCGTCGTACCTGACAGGAACGAATATCGATATTAATGGGGGATTGTTTTTCTCGTAAATTTTTTGGATAGGGGCGATGCATGCATCGCCCCTACATTATTATCAAAACCTAAACACATACACCAAATGAAAAAGCTGTTTTTTGTATTTTTTTGCGTAGCAACGGTATCTTTGTTTGCACAACGCCAACATCCAAATCTAAACCTCACACAAAGAGGCGTTCAAGAACTCAGAGCTGCCGTTGGACAAAATTATACTTTGTTGAACAACACGATTGAAATGTTCCGTGCCGATGTCAATGCAAGTATCGAGCGAGGTATCATCGTACCGGTTCCAAGAGATCCGGGTGGTGGTTATACCCATGAAAGACACAAGTCGAACTATACCACAATGTTCAGAGCCGGTGCACTTTGGCAAATTTTTGGCGACGAAAAATATGCCATTCACGTCAGAGATATGTTGATGGAATATGCCAGACTTTATCCTACGCTCGACCATCATCCTGAAGGCATCCATGCGGCAGCTCCGGGACGTTTGTTTTGGCAAGCTTTGAACGAACACGTTTGGTTGCTGCATACCGTTCAAGCCTATGATATGATTATCGATTTTTTGACGCCTGACGAAAGACAATTTATCGAAGACAGCTTGATTCGCCTTGTTGTGGCAAACAACATAAACGCCAGAAGTTTCGACAGGGTTCACAACCATGGAACTTGGGCGGTCTCAGGCGTTATTATGGCGGGCTTTGTACTTGGCGAAGATGAGTGGGTACAAAAAGGATTACTTGGCACAAATCTTGATGGGACAACCGGATTTCTAAGACAAATCGACCAACTATTTTCGCCCTGCGGACTTTATCTTGAGGGCCCGTACTATCTGCGTTATGCTTATTGGCCTACAGTTCAAACTGCACTTGCCATACAAAACAACCGTCCGGACCTAAACATTTGGGCTACAAAAGACAGCGTTTTAATCAAAGCTGCTGCAAATCTTCTTTATATGACCGATGGAAGAGGACAGTTTTTTCCGGTAAACAACGCAATTATCGAAAAAAATTGGAACAGCCATGAAATTATTCCTTTGGTCAGCGTTTTGTACAGTTTCAGACCCGATCCTAACTTTCTTTACGTTGCACAAAGGCAAGGCTGGGTGATGCTAACCGAACAGGGTGTAGCCGTTGCAAGAGATGTTGCAGCCGGCAAAGCTTCCGAACATTTCCACAGACCTTCGATGTTTATGAGCGATGGTCCTCAAGGCGATAGAGGTGGCATGGGCTTTTTACGTCATGGATTCGGATACGACCAAATGTCTGTTATCATGAAATACACGCAATTCGGTATGGGACACGGACATTTTGACAAACTTTCGATGATGATTTACGACCAAAATGCGGTAATTTTCCAAGATTACGGAACCGTTCGTTATTTGAATGTTCCTCAAAGAGCAGGTGGACGCTATCTGCCTGAAACTCACACTTGGGCGAGACAAACCGTAGCACACAACACTGTTGTTGTAGATATGCGTTCCAACTACGACGGCAATATGAGAATTGCCGACAATTACCACTCTGAAGCATTTTATTTCAACATCGACAATCCAAACCAGCAAGTGATGAGTGCTTTCGATACAACGGCTTATCCGGGCGTGTTTATGCAACGCACGATGGCCATGATTGCAAACGAGGAAGCGTGGGGTCCAAAGCCTATCGTCATCGACATCTTTAGACTGGTATCTTCGGGTACACACACCTACGACTTGGTGTTCAACCACCCGTCTGCTGTGAGCATGATTGCGACCGATATCAACTATCAGTGGCACAGAACCTGGGAGCCCATGGGCGAAGCAAATGGCTTTCAGCATCTTTTCAATAGAGGAGATGGTTTAGCTTCAGGAAATACAGCATATTTCACGTTTTTCAAGCCAACAGGTATTCGTTTTTACACGCTTATTACAGAAACTGTTCCTGAGCAAACACGTGTATTTTTTACGCAGGTAGGAGCCAGCGATCCGAATTTTGTTTTACGTCCGGACAGAAGTGTTATCATCAGAAATGAAAATGTAGGAAATTTCACGTTTGCTTCGATTATTGAGCCTCACGGCGTGTATAATGAGCCGTTTGAATACACATTAGGTGCATTCAGCTTGTTCGAAAGAATTGAAACGTTGCAAAGCAATGAAAATGCTTGTATTGTCCTCCTTACGGAAAGATGTGGCAGACAGTGGGTTTTCGCAACCGCAAATAACACGCCGGATAATACGGTAAGACATAGCCACACTGTAGGAAACCAGCGTTTTGAATGGACAGGAAATTTTATGTTTTCCGCATATACTCCGGAGCAATTTGCAATTCCAACAACACGCAGAAGACGATAATTTTAATGGTTAGTGATTAATGTCTACGAAAAACACACACTAATCGCTAATCGTTAACCACTAATCATTAACCACTAACTGTTAATTATCATGAACAAAGCCCTAACCACCATCATTACATTTTGTGCTATTCTATTAGTCGCACAAAACGCCAATGCATCAACTGCTTTTCAAACAGCTCCCGCGCCGACAGAGAATGTCGATCCTTTCGTTGCGATAACCTTTGCGGATTTGCCCGAAGAGGTTCAACGGAGAATCAGAAGGACACTTTATCTTGAAGGTTATAGAGCACATGCCATTTACCAACACAGAGAAACCAAAGACATCAGAGTGAGGGCCATAAGCAACGAAGCCTCTATGGTAACGTTTATGTTCGACCAATACGGTACCTACAGACCAGAAACTTCATAGGTGTTATGAAAAAAATAATTTCGTTTTTTGCAACATGTTGTGTTGTGGCGGCTCTTTCTGCACAGTCATTTCTGACGGCTTCATTCGACGACAGAATTTTGATTAGCTCAAAAGAAGCCATAGCAAACAACGATCCTGTGACAGTCGAGGCATTGCAAGGTTTATTGCAAACTGCTGAAGAACTTCTGACGCTAGGTCCGTGGACGGTTACGGAAAAAGCCTTTGTTCCGCCAAGTGGCGACAGACGTGATTATATGACGATCGCTCCGTTTTGGTGGCCAAATCCCGAAACACCGGACGGATTGCCCTTTATTCGTAAAGATGGTATCAGAAATCCCCAAGTGTTCGATTTTCCGGAACGTGAGAATTTGAGAAATGTGTCGCAAACGGCTTTGTATTTGGCGTTGGCTTACTATTTCACCGGTGAACAAAAATATGCCGAAAGGGCTACGGAAATTATCAGAGTTTGGTTTTTAGATCCGGAGTTGGGCATGAACCCAAACCTCAATTTTGGACAAGCCATCAGAGGAGTAAACGACGGACGAATTTTTGGCTTAATCGAAACCAGATTTTTATTGAAAGTAGCAAACGGTGCAATGCTACTGAGAGGAAGTGAAGCGTGGACAAACGAAAAAGACCAACAGCTACAAGCGTGGTTCGGTGACTTTTTAGATTGGATGGAAAGTAGTCCGCTCGGACGACAAGCCGAAGCCAGATTGGTAAACAACATCGGCTCGTTTTACGAGGCACAGCGTGTGAGTTTTGCAATTTTCACAGGACAATACGACAGAGCCAGAGATATCATCAACAATTCTGTAAAAACAAGGATTTTTCGCCAACAAACCGAAGACGGACAAATGCCTTTAGAATTAGAACGAACCGCAGCACTGTACTATGTTACATTCAATTTGCAAGCTATTTTTCAAATAGCAATTATGGCAAGCAAGTTGAGTATTGATTTGTTCAATTATGTGGACGAGCAAGGACGAAGCATCAGCAAATACGTGGATTTTCTCGTGCCATTTTACACGCAAGAAAAAGAATGGCAATGGCAGCAAATCCGTCCGTTTAATTTTGTTCATGCAAAAACATTGCTGATAACGGCTGCCGAGTGGCTAAACAACCCCAAATATACCGAAGCCGCCGAAAAAATCGAGGGCGAACTCCCTTGGAATGTAATCTTGACAGGAGAATTTCCTGCAGAACGATAATCTATAGGGGCGAGGGATGCCTCGCCCCTACGAAAACACAATATCATGAAAAAAATAATCAGTATCATTGCTGCGTTGTGCCTTGCTGCAACACTTTTGTCACAACCTTTTCTAACGGCTTCGTTCGACGACAACATTCTGGCTAATGCCAAAGCGGCAATCGCAAATAATGATCCTGTGGCGGTGGAAGCGTTTCAGGGTCTTTTGAAAAGTGCAGAAAGAGCCATGACGTTAGGACCATGGACAGTTACAGAAAAAACCTTTATTCCGCCAAGTGGCGACAGACGAGACTATATGACACTTGCTCCGTTTTGGTGGCCAAATCCCGAAACTCCGGACGGATTGCCTTACATTCGTAGAGATGGGGAAAGAAACCCGTCCGTGTACGAATTTCCCGAACGTGAAAACTTAAGAGATATGTCGCAGACGGTTCTGCATTTGGGGTTGGCTTATTATTTTACCGGTGAACAAAGATATGCTACCAGAGCTACGGAGATAATCAGAGTTTGGTTTTTGGATACTGAATTGGGAATGAATCCGAATCTCAACTTCGGACAAGCAATTAGAGGCAGAAACACCGGACGTGGTGCGGGAATAATCGACACGCGATTTCTTTTAAAAGTCGTAAATGGAGCAATGCTGCTGAGAGGAAGTGAAGCATGGACGACTGAAAAAGACCAACAATTGCAAGCGTGGTTCAGTGAATATTTGGATTGGTTGGACAACAGCGAAGTCGGACGACAAGAAAACAGAGCATTAAACAATCATGGCACATACTTTGAAGCACAACGTGTTAGTTTTGCAATCTTCACGGGACAATACGATAGAGCTCGAGACATTATCCAAAACTCCGCAAAAGCGAGGATTTTCTACCAACAAACCGAAGAAGGGCGACAGCCTTTGGAGGCCGTTCGCACACTGTCTTTACACTACTATACGTTCAATTTGGCTGCCATGTTTCAATTAGCCATTATGTCGGATAAATTAGGTATTGAATTATTCAACTATGTTGATGGGCAAGGTCGAAGTATCGCCAGATATATGGATTTTATCACGCCGTTTTATACCCAAGAAAAAGAATGGAGATGGCCTCAAATCCGTCCGTTTAACTTTATTCGTGCCAAAGCATTGCTGATAACCGCCGGAGAAAGATTAAGCAATCCCAAATATACAATAGCAGCCGGAAAAATCGAAGGTGATCTTCCTTGGATTGTGGCTTTGACGGGGCAATTTCAGTCGGAACGGTAGTCTATAAGGGCGAAAACCACGTGTTCGCCCCGGCTATGCAAAAAAAAGAGGGCGAACTATGAGTTCGCCCTTACTTTATTTATTGTCGTGGCCAATCCCGTACACAACGCACCGTTCGTCCTGCACTTTTCACACCGGCGTCTTGCGGAGAGATTTGTCCGCGAGATCCGATATAGAAAAAATATGCACCTGTATGACTATGTTCTGTTTGCGACCAGTATGCTCCGAAAACGCCACGTCCGCTTATGCCTGCCGGCGCAGGGTTGTTGGCATTTTGTCCTGTAGTAATCATACCGCTAAAGTTAGCTCTCCATACACGAACAAATTCATCAACAACTTCTAAACTAATATAAGATTCCGTACCACTACGAAACTCCTGTCCCGGAACGGAATCCCTAATAGCTTGGTCCAAAATCGCAAAATCCTCTGCAGTCGGCACACGCCAACCTAATGCAGGAGGACACATGAGATGACCAAAGCGTACAACAGCACACCACGAATATAGAGCACCATCTATGCTTGGACTGAAATTTTCACGACAATCAGCATTGAAAGAACCTCCGGCTGCTGAAGTAATGCCGGTAAAGTTGTTTGTAGTTCTACCTATTCTAGTACAACCTTGAACAGGTGGAGACCACTCTTGACTGCCAATAACCACTGTATTATTAGGGTTAAACGGTGTTTCGCCAAGACCCTCAAATGGGGGAAGACCTGCTCCTCCGAAAAAACTACCACCACTTACTGCGTCATTGCAACCGTCTTCAAAAAAACGAAACACTCGAAAGAGACTGGCATCGGTATGCCCGCCATCGGTAGTGATTACAGTAATATAAGCACTATCCCCGGTTATAAATCCACCTACTGTAGGTCTATACCCATCTGCAGGAAGACCAATACGTGTACCTACAGCCGTAACTAAGCCGGCGTTGTCCACTGTAACAACATCTTCGTCGGAACTTGTCCAAGTCAGATTTCTGTTAGTCGCATCGTGAGGTGTAAAGACCGGCACCAATTCGTATGTGAGACCAACCTGCGTGTGAACTTCGGGCATGATCAGTATGCCGGCAACTTCGACATTTTCATTACCATCGCAAGATGCGAAAAGAAATGGCAAGATCAGTAGTGGAAGCAGAAATTTCTTCATATTTTTTGTTTTTTGTAGGGGTCGAAAATTTTCGACCCCTACGAATTTTGTTTATTGTTTGATAAATCTCGTAACTACGGTTTCTTCGTTTGTCGTTGTTACACGGATGAAGTACATACCTTCTCTGAGATTAGACACATCTATGCTCTCGCGATCGTTGCTTGTTGCCTTTCTTATCGCTGTGCGACCAAGCATATCAATGATTTCGATCAGCCTCATATTTTCTGCTTCTACATGGAGAATGTCAGACACCGGATTTGGATGAATTGAAACCATTTCCGAAGTAGGACTTTCAGGTCTGTTGGAAACATCTTCTTGTCTTGTGCTGAATGTGACGGTTTTAAGCGGTGATAGCCAATCAGGATTAGCCGTGCTCACCCATGCTCCTTCAGGAAGAATAAGCGTGAAATCTGTCTCATCTTCTAAATCCTCAAATGTAATTAAAGTATGAGAAATATCTTCTTCTTCAATCGGCTCCCCGTTCAAAGTAAGCATCACACTTGTATTGCGCATAACCATACTGTTGCTTCCGAAATTCACCGATGCAACAAAGTCCGTTGGGGCGTTTGCCCCTTGAACAGGAGCTCCTGCAGCATTGTTATAAGTTACGGATACTATCGAATAGGATGCTTCAAGGAAAGCTTGCGACGGCGTAAGATGCGCCTCAACAAGTTGTAGAGAACTGCTTGTTCTAATTCTTACATATCTGCCTTGAGGAATGGTAGTACTAAAGTTTCTCGCTGTGAGTATAAATGGTCCATCGGTAGCTACGTCTGCCGTTCCTCTAACTGCAATGCTGTCCGCATCAAATTCAACATCAGTCCATAACCAATATCCTCCAAGGCGAGTGCTACTAAAAGCTATTTCGTCTATAACGGTGTTAATCGGCGCTGTTGAGCCTGAACTTCTGATAAAACTCATCGCTATTTCAGCAAGATCTGTACTTTCTACTCTAAAAATAAATTGTGCGTGAGCATTATTTACCAATCTTCCTTTGGCTGAAGCATGAAAGTTTAAACCTTCGTCACTAAAAGGATTTGCGAATGGAGCAGTAGCAGCATCAAATCTATTCGGACTCAACATGACGTCGTACAACGGTTCAGTACCTTGAGCTACATTTGCAGTGTTGGTATTTGCGATAGCATCGTACTCAAAGATGGATCGTATCGTATCTCCTGTTTGTTCGTCTATTACATGTCCTACCGTACGACGCGTATAAAACCAAGCGGTGTCTCCCGAATAGGCATTTAGTCCTCTTGCCCATTGTCCGTCTTCAATTCTTCTGAAAGCACGGAAAGGGCCTCCGGTAATTTGGCGATATGTACCTAATATAATTTGGAATCCGCCTGTTTCAAATTCAGCAGAAAAAGCTCCGGATTTCAAGTCGCTATTGGTTGCAACCATAAATGCTCCTGCAGGAATGTTTAGGATATATTTTGCGTTGTAATCCAAGCCTGAAAGCGTAATATTTGTTCCGGTTACCGTGATTGGATTTCCGTTCAGCGTAATTTCTACTGCAGGATCACGAACGACATCCGGACGAATAAACTCGAGATTTGCAACGAAAGAAATCGGCAATCCGGTTGCTCCTTGGAGATTTGCACCCGAAACTCTCGCAGCCGTGATGTTTGGCACAGTCATATTTTGCGTAAAGTTGAGTGTGATTGACGCATTTTCGTTAAGAACAGCATCTATCAAAGTGCCGGCATCAATAACAACTTGCATGTCAAGATTGTTCCAGTCGTCTGTTGTGTAAGGAATCGTCAAAACTGCTCCTGCAAGGGTTGCAGTTACAGGGGCTCCGTTGATTGTCGCGATTGCGTTCAATGCTACATTTGCAGTCATAGGTTTGTTGAATGTAACAACGATGTTTCCCGAAGCAGGAATCGCACCTTCTGCCGGAACAACGCTTGCTACTCTCGGCAAAACAGTATCCTTTTCAAAAATAACCAAGAAAGTTGCGGTTTCACCATCAATTTCGCCTTCCGTTCCGGTGAGTGTAAATACAACGGTATCCGTGAGAACGGCTAACGGCATTGGAATTTGGAACGGAGATGTTAATGTAGCACCTGCTGTTCCGTGCGTTGCCGTAACGGTAACATACTGTGGTGTTAATGGATTTATGGTTATTGCCGGAGTGAGGGCATAATTTATGTTTTGCAAAGTATAAACAAATGGTCCGGCCCCCATGAACGTTTGTGCAGGCAGATCCGTTGCAGCAACAACCAGATTTTCCAAAGCAAGCGACGGATCTCCCGTTGGAGGAGCTTCTGCTACGGCATCTTCCCAAGTTCTTGCTATGCGGATACCACCGATAGTGAAATCTACCAAACTGTTTTGGTTGCTTCTTGTGAAAAGACTGGTAACATTTGCCATTATTCGACTACTACTACCAGTAGCCGTAGCACTCGGAGTTGGTTTGGCTACACCCGGTTCAGGGTTAACCCAAAAATCTGCCGGTTGAATTTCTGTTCCTCCTGCTGTAAATCTCATTACAATTAAATTTGTTGCTCCGTGTTCAACTGTATCTCCCCATGCAACATTACCATTACTCGCAAGTCCGATACCTAATTGGGTGTGTCCGGCCGGTGAATTGTTGTTTCTTCCCCAAATTCTAATTCCATCAGATGTTCCGTCGTGAAACCCTAAAAAACCATCGCCAGCACCCGGTGCAAAAGCGTTAATTCTAACCATTACGGCTAAATATATATCTCCTTCAGTAATTGGGAAATTGTCGTTGGTAAGGCTGTTTCTGAAATTTGGAGCATTGGATGTTGCAACAAAGCGTGCTGCATTTCCTACACCGCTTGCAATATAGTTACTTGCACGAGCGTTATCAACTTCAAGAGCTTCAGCAACAATAAACGTTGCAGTATTTGGTGCGGTATTGTTTCCTATTTCGGTTGCATGAAGTGTCCACCCGCAAGCATTAACAAGTGTAGATCCCACTGCGCAAGCGTCAAAGTTTTCTTCCAAAACTAATGTGCTTGGTGTAATTCCACCTTCAGCCACTGCTTCTTCCCAAGTTGTAGCAACACGGATTCCGCCAACGGCAGCAGCTACATAAGCATTCGATCCGTTCGCTCGCAGAAATACACCGGAAATAGCATTGATTGCAACTTGATTATTGGCTACAACGTTAGTACTAACTATTGGTGTCGGTCTAGGTTGACCCGGCACAGGATTAATAAACAAGCGTGTTGACTCAACTGTTGGATCTGTTGATCCACCACTCGCAACAATTGCTGTTTCAAGTACAATCAGATAGGTTTCTCCCGGATTCAAGTCTGCACTTGCAGGTGCCCACGTTACTTGTGCTTGGGTTCCTGAATTACCTTTAGTTATACCAAGTCTATACATTGTATTCTCACCAGTTCCTACACGTTGTACCCACATCCGAGTGTTTGGAGCTGTTGGTGATTGAGAAAAACCAATTAAATTCATTCCGCCGGTACTCCCAACGGAGTCTATTCTCAACATAAAAGCCATATAAGCAATATCTGACTGCGCAGGTAAAATTCTCTCGTTTCCGGCTAAATTTCCGAGCTGTATTCTGTAGTCTTGGTTTGTTGTACCGGCAAACACATGAAAAAGTCCAGCTTGGCCAACTCCGGAAGCAGCGTATCCTGGAAAAATTAACGATTCTGTTACCGTGAATCCATAAAAAGAACCTGTTGTTCCAGCTGTTGCGATAGTATTTATTGCTTCCGACCAAGCAAGTGTATCGGGGGTATTAGTTTGACCGATAATGTTTGCCTCTAGAGTGTAGTTGAAGTTCTCTACAATTCTTGGCTGTGCCGTTGCACCGAATGCAAAAAACATCACAGCTATCGCCATGAATGATTTAAAAGGTTTCAATTTTTTCATAAGTATTGTTTGTATATGAGTTATAATTTGTTTGTTAGTTACAATGCAAAATTATCCGTGCCACAAAAGTACAATTTTTTTTTGAAATATCCAAATAAAATGCTATTTTTTTTACTGAACGACTATTCTGTGAATTTCTTGATTAATGGGTGTTGAAATTCGAATGAGATATAATCCGAGAGGAAAATCTTGCCCACAAACCACGATATCTTGTCGGACGTTGCTTTGCAAAAAATGCGGAGTTGATTTCAAAACAGCGCCGGTCATTGAAATCAAGTCAACTTGATGTCTTCCAGAAAATTTAGGCGTGCCGGAAACGACAATATCTGAACTTCCGGGAGCCTGCATAATCATAAAGTCGTAGAATACATTTTGCTCTTGTATTCGAGTTGATGTTGTATCGTCTGGCAAAGGCGTTCCGAATTCAATCACAAAGTTTGAAAAACGAATACGCTCATCTCGCAATTGGTTCGCATTTGCTAAACTTCTATAGATACCCCATTTGGGGCGAATAAAACGATTCGTCGGACGAAGAGTCAACATTGCTCGGTCGTGGTGATGAAGAATATGACCATACTCCACATCGGTAATGGTCATTCGTGACCAGCCGTTTACGCCGACTTCCATATAATGATCCACCTCAATCCATCGACCTCTGCGATCGGGATGTATTGCCGGATTAATCTCCTCTAATTCGGTATTGAAGTAGCGAACAATAATTCTTCCACCTTGCCTAACGGTAAGAGAAAATATCGGCTGACTGTCATCTCCGCCAACGGGTTTCACTTGATAAATATGTGTAAAAGCATTGGTTGGTTGATGGAAATCCGGCGGCAACCAAAAACGCCAACTATAACGCACCGTATCGCCATGATAACCACGCAAAAATCTTGGTGAATTAGCATCGGTTTTGATTTCGTTTCGCTGACGATCATGAAAACGAATACTGCAGTTTCGGTAAGGAATCTGCCAGCTGTCAGGCTGAACATCGCCATCTACAATCGAATCCACACAAATTAGAAATTCAAACACATATTTTCCCAAAACATCGTCGTAAACCATTCGAATATGTTCAAATATTTCGGGATGCATGCAATCCGGAACTTCGGCAACATTGCGGTTGTGTCCTGCCAAAGCCGCATTGATTACGGCATAGGCTTCTCCACTTCTAAATGTTGTGTCCGTGGGACGAACTGCATTCAAAGTAACTCGCTGTGCGTTTAACTGAAACGTTACAGCCATTATCATCAAAAAAAATATCGCTTTTCTCATAGTTTAGGACGCACTTTTATGTGCCGCAAAGGTACGACTTTTTTTTGAAACGACCAAAAAGATCGCACAAAACCTTTGCCGAAAAAACAAAATTTGCATATATCAAAAAAAAGTCGTATCTTTGCACGATGTTTTTTCGTAAGTTGACATATTGTGCCTTGTTTGCAACGGTGATTTTGTTTTCGGCGTGTAATCGTGAATACAGAAATATCATGCGTTCTCACG
>Ga0123352_10001503_pt1 | contig 31139 bp, 45 predicted proteins | sample TergutLab28metaG_FD_89700 | JGI IMG/M metagenome (GOLD analysis project Ga0123352, IMG submission 89700) | Labiotermes labralis P1 segment gut microbial communities from Petit-Saut dam, French Guiana - Lab288 P1 | ecosystem: Host-associated > Arthropoda: Insects > Digestive system > Gut ...
AAACTCTCCGAACGGAATGTAACCACGGCAAAGTTCTTAAAGCCGGTATCGACTGCAATCATATCCTCAATACAGTCATCAAGGGAACTAACACGGCAGCCAAAAATATAGTCCCCGCCTCCATCATAGGACAAACCCATGCCTATTTCCATATAAGGTTCATATTTATTTCTAACCTTATCTTTATAATTTTCGTGATAATCTCCTATATGAGCAAAACCATCCTTGTAAGGTAAGCCTACGGCTTTGAAAGATTCTGGGTAAGAAACTGTTTCGACCTTAATCAAAATGTCCTTGTATATCTTCATTTTGCCTGGGGGTTCCATATTAAAATGCCCTCCTGTGATTTGTATTTGGACGGATATTTTAGGATAATCAATAAACTTCTTAAACCTGCGAGAATCTGATGGCGAAATCCCATGAAAAGCTTTAAATGAGCGAGTAAACGCCTCAGGAGATTCGTAGCCATATTTGTGCGCCAAATCAATGATTTTTATTTGGCTGCCGACAAGTTCTTTGGCGGATAAGGCCATTCTTCGCCGCCGCACATATTCAGACAAAGGTATATCTGAAATGAACAGGAACATATTTTGAAAACGAGAAAGAGAGCAGCAGGCTATTTCGGCTGCTTTTCTGTAGTCGCTTTTTTCGTTTATGTTTTCGTCAATAAACTCAATCGCCGCATTCATTCTTTTGAGCCACTCCATGTTATCCCTCCGAAAAAAATTTTAACACACCATAAAATAAAAAACCTTGCTTAAAAAATAATTGTCTGCAAGGTACGAACATTTTACATAAAAAAATTTTGATATAGGAAAATCTTTTTCTAATACAAATCATCTTCTTTCAAAAAAAATAACCTAAACACGATATTGACTAAACGTGTTCAGGTTATTGAGAAAATACCTACTATCTAGTACCTTTTTTAGGTTCTGGATAGTCCACGCCAAAGGTATCAACGGTAACTTTTTTTATTTTTTGTTCAGCATTCGGCCTGTCCGAATGGCCGCGCGGAGTATTTGCAATGGCGTCTACTACACCTTGCCCTTCTGTTACCTTTCCAAAAGCGGCATATTGTCCATCCAAATGTGGTGATGCATTATGCATAATAAAGAACTGGCTGCCGGCAGAATTAGGATCGCCGGAGCGAGCCATGGATAATACGCCTGTGTCATGCGCTAGGTTATTACTAAACCCATTAGCGGCGAATTCTCCGCTAATTGCATAACCTGGATTACCCATTCCCGTACCGGTAGGACACCCGCCCTGGATCATGAACCCTGGAATTACACGATGGAAAATGAGACCATCGTAAAAGCTGCTTTTTGCCAGGGATATGAAGTTGTTTACTGTGTTTGGTGCAATTTCGGGATAAAGCTCCGCTTTTATTATCCCGCCGTTTTCCATTTCGATTGTGATAACTGGATTTGCCATTTTTAATTTCTCCTTCTAATTAAATGGGGCTCTGCCCCAAACCCCGCCGCTACGCTGGGCAAAGCCCAGCTACGCTTCCTCCGCATCCGCTACGGGTGCACGCTGTGCGCGCAAATAGTTTTTATATTATATTTGATGCTACCTAGTATTACAATATACCCTATTAATGGCGGAAATAACGCCATTGTTTATATCGTGATGTGTTCCATTATTGTTTTGGATAGTAATGGGAAAGTGGATATTTTACGGACATCCGCTTTCCATTTTGAACATGTCACATGATATTATTAAAGCAGACCAAATTTAGCCTTAATATCATTTACGATGTTATCCAATACTTGCTCTCGATTTTTAGAAACATCGTAAATGAAAGGGTCATACTTTTGAAATTTATCATGTAGATTTCGACTGTACTCCATGGTGCCAACTAAATGACTTCTTAACTCGTCATCGCTGATATTATGCGTCCAATCGTCATTGACATCGTGTTTTCTTATGGCGTTAAACATTTCATCAAGCGTTTGGTTGTGACAAGTTAAGCCTATTATCAAGTATTGCTCTTTCCAATAGTCTTTATTGGGTTCAATCACTTCCCAAATAGGCACTAACTTATCGAAATCAAAATAACCCTTTCCATCGTCAAACACATATTTTGTTCCGTTGTAGAAATTGGAACGCCAAGCCAATGCGCTCACATACGAAGCGAGGAAAGTGGTTACATTAGCCACAGATTTTTCGTAATCGTTGGGCTTACCGATTTTTGTTTGAGGCATACCCTCTTCAAATCCAATACTTATATCATCAGTAGCAATCACGCTGTAATTCAACTCCATGTTTAAGCGTTTCGCTAATGTTGTTTTTCCTACCCTGCTCGGACCAAGTAGTATGATGTTTTTCTTCATTCAAAACCTCCATTGTTTTAGGAGGGTTAAAACATTGTCACCCTCCTTGGTTGCGGTTGACGTTTCAAAATATTTGTTTTCATAACGTATCACTCCTCCTTGTCGAGATAAAATATCTATATTCACACAAGTTTCCTTGTGGGATTTCTTTCATATTTCCCCAACTTTCGAAAATATTAATTATTAAGCACGTACCACATTCATTGTGGTGCATAAGTGCGTCCTTTGAAATCATTTATACACATCTCCCCTGTTGCCGATTTCTGCAACAAGTACAATAAGCGTTACCTCGTCTGCGTGAAGTTCATAAATCACATGAATATCACCAACCCTAAGACGATAACGATTATCATATCCCTCCATTTTTTTGATGTGATTTCCAGAGGGCAGTTTGTATATTTGTGAAAGTATCCGTATCTGCTCTTTTCGGGGCGGCTTTTGAGAAATTTTTCAGCAGGTTTCTTAAATTCAATTCGTTTGCAATTCTTCATAACTTATTCCCATATCTTGCAAAAGCACATCAAGCGTTATCGTTTCTGTACTTTTGTCGTTGTCTGCATTTCGAGCCAAGAGATAATCAAAATCGTCTAATGGGAGCTCCTGTTCACACAAGTAGCGGAGGTAATCCACTGCACTGCTTAATTTATTTTCAGGAAGTTGTTGAATGTAGCGAACTGCCACAACTTGCATATTTGACATATTATTTTCCTCCAATTTCGTAATTCCTATAAAACCATTATACCACCGTTATTTACCCCTTTACCAGATTAATTCATAGGTTTCCGCTTTATATTAACGGCTTTATTCTCTTTTGTCATTATGTTTTTATAAAAGACCTTGGTTCTTCGTTTACATTTCCATCATGGTTGTGATACAGTTATCAGAGTTGGTTTAATTTGAGGAGGGCAATAGTGGTACGAAAATATGGAAATAAACCTTTTAAGATTGCCATCGTTCATGGTGGGCCGGGGGCCTGTGGTTCCGTTGCACCCATAGGGGAAAAATTATCAAAATTATTCGGCATTGGCGTTATTGAACCAATACAGACAAAGTGCTCCATTTCCGAATTGATTGAGGAACTTTACGCCCAGGTAAATAGCAATACAAAAGAGCCAATCACAATGCTTGGCCATTCATGGGGGGCGTGGCTCGTTGTTTTATTTGGGGCAAAATATCCTGAACTTGTAAAACAGATTATTTTGGTAGGCAGTGGCCCTTTCAAAAAAGAGTATGTTGGGCAAATAATGCAACGACGATTAAACAATCTTTCCGAGAGTGACGCAGAACTATTTAGGCATTTATTGTCCCAACTTAAAAGTGATTCAGTCGCAGACAAAGATGAAATACTTGAAAAACTTGGCACACTTGCAGAGAAATCTGATAGCTATGCAATCCTTGATATGCAAGATAGGGAGATTGACCCATTGCCCACAGATGGAGAAATGTATGCTTCTGTATGGCCACAAGCTGATGATATGCGGAGCAGTGGAGGGTTAGTCCGTGGGCTGAATGAACTAAAATGCACGGTTACTGTTATCCATGGAGAATATGATTCTCACCCTGTGGAGGGTGTTCTTGAACCGTTACGTGAGTCAGGCGTTACTTTTGAAGCTCACGTTTTGCCTAAATGTGGTCATTCACCTTTTAATGAGAAGTTTGCTTATGAAAGGTTTTACCAAATCCTTATTGATATAATCTAATGATAAACCCTGTTACGGTTACAAAAACTTAAAAATAAGCCACGTGATAAAATTCTTTTTCTTAAAAACCATTTGTAAACGAATCAACTTATCCATTAACTTTCCATTTTTGGCTTCTACATCTGTCAAGGTTTTTATCTTTAGTTTACTTTTAAACTCTGTTATATTCATTTTATCCGGCAAATTTACAGTAACTGTTACGCTTTTACCTGCCGGGATATCAAAAAAATTATCCGACCATGGTGCGGTTATGCCTTCGGCTTCTAAATACACATAACGTGCATACACAGGGCTGAATATGGTTACTTGGGCGGCTTGATCTAATTGAGTACATTCAATTTTCGATGACACTTTTGGCAGGTTCGCATTTTTATCCGGTACCAGCAGCCAATATTTTTCGTCTATTAATAGATCGTCCTGCATAAGCGTTACCAACAACACAGCATCTTGCTTACGATGTCCTTTAAGAATATCTCTATAGCGCAGCGTTACCGCGCGCATGGAAGAAATTCCTGATACATCCACAGAAACTTCCCCCTTATTGATTTCGTGGCCACTAAAATCCGCTAGTGCCCACTTCAGCGTTCCTTTGAAATCTGTCGGATACTCGTTTGTTACATACAGTTCGGCACGATCGTTAAAATAATCGTTTGAGAGACAACACATTTTATTAAAATGCCTTGAATGGTAAGTGACAGCCTTTTGCTGCTTGTGATAATCAATTCCCGCCCAGGATGCCACAGGCCAACAGTCGTTAAACTGCCAGAAAATAGACCCATTAGAAAAACCGATGTTACGCCGCCAATAATCTGTAGCAAAACGAATGGCACCCGCTTGTACAAGCTGAGACAGGTATACAAAATCCTCAAATTGTGATGGATTACGATACTTAGCCAACAGATAAAATAGGATTTTTTCGTTTCCACCGCCAGATTTTTGATGGAGCAGCATAACAGGATCGAATAATTGTGGAGATGGATTGTCAGTAAATTGCTTGACTGTGTGCATAGATGGCATAGATTCTACACCATATTCCGAACAAAATCTGGTGGGCAGCTTTCTAAAGGCTTCTATTGGCATCATGCCATGCCATATTTGCCAAAGATGGGTGTCACCGCGAATTTCCCCTGTTTTTCTGCTATGCACCTTGTGCTCTAATGCACCTGAAGATGGAGAGCCCGGCCAATATGGTGTTATGCCATCAAGCGCACTTACCCAGCTTGGCAAAATATCGTGATAAAAATGGGGATTAGACTGTTTCGCTTTGTTATCTTTTCTCCATAGTTTTACAAATATTTCGTTTTCGTTATTACTGCACCATAAGGCTAAGCTTGCTCGGTGGCGGATTCGCTGTACGTTGTCTATCACTTCTCCGTGGACATTGGTTAAAAATTCTTCATCATGCAAAGGATATGATCCGCATGCAAATATAAAATCCTGCCATACTAAAATGCCGTATTTATCACAGGCATCGTAAAAATCTTCACTTTCGTACATTCCGCCGCCCCATACGCGCAGCATATTCATGTTGGCCCGACATGCGGCTTGAATGTAAAAATCCATATCTGCAGGAGTTACCCGGGTAATAAAAGAGTCGGCAGGAATCCAGTTCGCTCCTTTGGCAAAAATAGGTACGCCATTTAGCACAAAACGAAATTGAGCCCCCTGTTCGTCTGGCGTGGTATCTAGCTCAATTGTACGCAAGCCTATTTGTCTGGTTTGAGAATCTGCAACTACACCATCTAAAGATATTTCCATGGTTACTGTATAAAGGGGCTGGTTGCCTAAACCATTGCACCACCATAGCTGCGGATTATCTACTTTTATACGATGATGTAAACTGTCGCCCTCCACGGAATAAGTTGAAATATCTCCATCCGGTGATTGTATAGTAATTTTCCCTTGTACTGATAAAGCTTGCGTAACTTGCGCGGTTATTGCAAGCGCCACCTGACCTTGGGAGTGATGCTGGATAATACGCAAGTCTTCTATCCGAGTTTCGTATGCTTCTAACCTGATCGCCCGCATTAACCCTGCAGGGGGCAGTTCCGGTCCCCAGTCCCATCCAAAATGGCATGGAGTTTTGCGAATGTGAGCCGCGCCTTTTCTATTGCCAAATGCGCCTTGCATCCGCTCATTCGCTTGGCTACCGTCCATAAACGGATAGGGATTTTCTATGATAATTTCTATTAAATTTTCTCCGGCAACCAATAATGGTTTTGCGTTTAACCGCCATGTGCGGTTGATATTATTTGTTTTCCCCAGTTCAGCGCCATTTACCCGCAAGGTACACAGTGTGTCTAAACCATCGGCTACCAAGTCTAAATACGAAATTTCCAGCCACTCTGCAGGAAGGGTAAAAGACTTAGCATATGTGTATTGATGGTGAGCCAATGGAGTCGATTCGATTTCATTCATGCCCCAAAAAGGGTCTGCCATTCCATTTGCCATATAATCTAAATAAGTACACCCAGGCAAATTACCGGTGATTGGCGGATTGCTACCTTGACTTAATTGCCAGCTTCCTGCGAGGTTTATGGTTTTCATAGTTATCGTCCTTTCAAAGTATGCTATATCATCATGGTTTTTGAAAAAAACGTTTAATTATCAGAGGATAAATTACCGTAAGCCATATTACCATTAAAAAATACCTGACAACATCTATAGGAAGTGATCTGCCTATTAGCCGTACGCCTTCTTGTATTGCCAGCACACCCCCAAGGCCAATCACAAGCTTTATCACTTGCCAAAGAATGCTTTTTGTCTTGACTGAAAAGCGAATATATAACCGTTCAATATACATGCCTATTCCAAAACCAATGGCCGCCCCGGCAGTTCTTACACTGTCGCGAAGCTGGTTTGGCTCGGATAAATTTCTTGCGTATAATACCGCCGCAATTACAATTACCAAAATCCCAAGCCCTATAAAAACTGCGGATAAAATGAGTTCGCACTTCTTGCAGGTGGCTTCTTTGGGAATAATTTTGAGGGCAACCCAAATAATTGCAAATGTTATTGCAAGAGATACAATAACATCGGATAGGAAATGTACTCCCAGGTATAATCTGGAAGCTGCTACCAGAAAAGCCAAAGCAAATAGAGTTACTTTGGCAAATATCGGTTTTAATTGTGCTCCAAGAGAGCCAAGAATTGCCGCCGCATTTTGCGTATGGCCGCTTGGGAATGTATAACCAGTAGCCATACGCGTTGCGCCGCCGACAGGTTCGAATGTTGGATCGACAATCCAAGGACGTGGCAGGCGGAAGACTATCTTTAAACCCTGAACGGCGAGGCTGGATAAAAAAAATGAAGCAGCTATTATGTAGCCCATGTGTTTGTTTATACACCAGTAAATTATGCAGATTGTTACCACCAGAATTGTTTCTTCCCCCAGACGAGTGACTAGACCAAAGGCAGTGTCTAGGAATGGAGAGCGAATGGTTTCTAGGTAATGTAATAAAGGCATGAGGTCACCTATTTTCTATAGATTTTTTGCAGATTTTTTAGCAAATAAGGGATTGGATAAAGTAGTTGGCTGTCCATGGACTAAATGTATCACGATTGTTATTAATACACAAGCCATTTTAAAATTCAGTTGGTCACACACTAACCAACTGAATGTTTTCCTACATCCCCCTTGACATTGACCCTGGGTCAACTTGTACAATAGTGGTGAGAGGTGGTTTCATGGAACTAATCAGAATTAATGAAGTCGTAGAAACATTCGGCATTTCAAGCAGGACACTCAGATACTACGAAGAAAAGGGATTACTCTGGAGTCATCACCCAAAAAACAAGGCCCAAAGACATTACGATAAGGCCGCCTTGGACAGGTTAAAGCAAATTATTGTTCTGCGCAAGCTGCAAATCCCCATAAAAGATATAGTTGTGATATTTGAAAAGGATGATATGTCAGCGTTAATACAATCTTTTGTGAACAAATTGGACGCCCTTGATGTTGAAATTACAGGGTTATCTGAGCTGCGGAAGCTTGTGGATGATTTTTTGCATAAAATGTTAATAAATGGGGTAAAGAAAATATCAGCCATCACTTTACTTTATGAAGAAACAGAAAAACGCCTTGCTGTGGCGGATGAAAATGAGCCTATTACATTTAAAAGGCTTTCGGAGGTAAGCTATAAAGCGTCAAAACTGCAAGATGTTCGCATTATTCGCTTATCACCTATGCGCGTACTCACTTCTCGGTTAAAAACAGGTAAAACAGAAAATTTAGATTTAGACAAAATGCAAAACCTGTTTGCCACTTACGGATTTGTGCCAACTCCTGGATTAAGAGATTGTTTTATGCGTAAAGAACTAAATACGGACTGGGTTATGCTCATAAGAATTCCTGATGATTACAAAAACGAAACCATATATTTAGACGAAACTATGCCGGGAGGATTATACGCCATTGCCTCTACTTTTTTTGAAAATTTGGATGATACTTTTATACTTTTAAGACAATGGGTAAATGACAGCAATGATTTTGCTGCAAATGTAGAACGCGATGAAATGCTCGAGGAAATTCTGCCGTGGGATATAGTGAAAAAATTAAATAAGTTTCAGCAAGACGTTTTTATACCGATACGTATTAAAAATAATGAGGAGGAACAATATGGGAATTAATAAAGATTTTATGAAGGATCCGAATACACAATTAACAGAAGACTTTTTAAATGTGATTTTGGGGGACAGCTTTGCAGCCTGGAAAGTTTTTAATGCAAGCTTGACAGATTATGATATCTCCCTTGAGTGGCGATATTACAAAGATGGCGGCTGGCTTGCAAAGTGCACCCATAAGAAAAAAACTATCATTTGGGGTTCCGTGTCAGAAGGATTTTTTTCTGTGAGTTTTCTTTTTTCTGAAAAGGAACATATTCGCGCAGGCGTGCAGGAACTTGATATTTCTCCAGAGCTAAAAAATTCTACCATAAGTAGCCCTAATAGGAAGTTTTTCTCAATTCCGATAGATGTGTATAAAGAGAGTCAGCTAATAGATGTGTATAAGTTAATTGAATACAAAAAACGTGCTTAATTCAGTATCGCTATCCCACCTTAACATTCGCTATCCAAGACTACTACAGCAACCTTCTAACCAACATATCTACGATGAAAACCAACTTGCCGCCGGGTATGCCCCATGTGGCTAATTTTGCATACAATATAATCGGCGCATCTGCGGCAGTGATTCCTACAGAAGGGTTAAACGCATATTTGGGCTATGGTCTCTTTAAAGAGATTTCTTACATGTTTGAGGCGGAACCGGACGACCACGATTTAAACCAATTTGTGCAGGCCGCAAGACTTGACATAAACTCCTTAGGGGCAGAAATTTCTCGCGAACTGCCGCCGATAAAACTGGACTTTGCCGCAACAGACTATTACAGCCATCAAAACGTCATCAAAACAAATCGTGTAAACATAGACGAAAAATTGACGGATCTCTATAACACCGCAAAACGTGAACTCATAAAATTCCGCGCTGTAGAAATTAAAAAACGGCTAAGGGCAGAACTTCGGGCAATATTTACAAATCCGGTCCAAGGCCCCATTTACGCTTCGCGCCTTATTGCAAGCAACACCGGCCCATGTCTTGTGGCAAGAATGGAAACCTGTCAGCAGCATCTACGAGAAAAAATACAGAGTATGAAAGATGAAATTGACGCACTTGAACTTATTACAGAATCTAAGTTTTCTGAAGCCACAAAAGCAATTTTTCTAACTAAGGAGTCTAAGAAAAACGCTTATATCGAGGCAAAGATCAAGGTCTACCAAGCGCGCCTGACCCGAGATGCATACACCACACTCATCGACGTGTACAAAGACCTTCATGTAACTTTGACAGATGAAAACGATAAAATTTATAGTTTATATGTAGAAATTTTGCAAGAGATAAACAAAATTTTTACTAACAATACAAAATTGCTTTGCCAACCAATGGAAATTGACGCGCAAAAATCATATTACTGGGATATAATTCATGTGGTGGACGCTGTGCCTGAAATTGATGAGGCCCTGCAAAAAATCGGTGCAGAGCCATTAATCAAAGATTTTACAAAAACCTTGCTAGAAGAAAGTGCGAAATTTTTAAGCGAGCACCAGCTAAACATAAGCGGAGCAATATCAGATTTTATTTACACACAGTTTAGTGATATTTTGGCCCGCACAATGTCCGATTATCTAAGCATCAAATATGGCAGCGACCGCAACATAGAACATATAATTGAAGCAGAGGTTGCTCCACGCTTGTTCAGAGACGCTAAGCCCATATTTAATTTGGATAACGCCGCCGGGTTATTCAATTTCCCAAGTTATGGCATGGTAAGCGTACCTTACAACACACCTGACATACGGCGTGGAATTGAGTCCTACCAGCAACACACCCTGTCAAATTTGCGATTTAACATTCGTAAAAGCAACATCACAGACCGAATTTTCTGGCTTAATACGCAAAATGGTATTCCATTATTTGCATTTACGCCCATTAAGGTTTACGAAGAATTATACGAACGTACAATCTCCACACGTGAGGGCGTTGGACGGCACCTAGTAATGTCCGATTATGAAACCTGGGTTAATCTACCCTCCCCTATTCCCGAAAAATTATGGGGCGACACCTATTACAATCCAAGGCAAAAAGCTTTAAACGACGATGCCAGGGCAGTTTTTAAAACAGGTATATCTAACGGAAGTATCAGAGAATTGGATGGACAATTTATCTGCATAAAATCTGAGGATCGTGATTTTTCAAAATATAATTTTGACATAAAAACCGAACCGCAAACTCTATACACCGCGCTTAATGAACTTACAAAACTTAGAGAAAGCGGACTACCCACTCTAATCCGGCATGTCATTTTTACAACCTCGGTTTTAGACGAGGCTGAGGCCCATTTTATACGAAATGTGAGCTTAATATCTCTTATACGAGAGGAAAACGCAAAATACATGAAAATTGCTCGCAAGACAGAGAAAATTAGAACCTTACTTTCCGATAACGAAGGAGAAAAGAGCTTAATTAACAATTTTTTACATGCGCTGACTTGTGAGGCCATAGTAAAACGCGGTGCCTATTTTATTTACGAAAAGGAACTTGAAGAAGATCCATGGCCACATTTTGTAAATCTAATCGAACAGGCCGACTATCCTGAATTTGCTATGTTTGAAAGTTACAAAGCACTAACTAACTCCCAGCAAAAAACCATAAAAGAAAAAGCCAAGCATAACGAACATGCTTTGGCTGCAGATAAACTCTTTATTAATTTAAAAAAATGGCAAGGCAAAATAGCCGTACGCAAAAACCTGTTGGACAAAGACATGTACAGCCACCCAAACGGCAAAAAACTCTATGGTTTTTATCGCAATGTGCTGCTTAGGTTAAATTCACAGGTGATGGCTATGCAGGGGTAGGAACAATTTTAACATAAAACTTCCGATTCCTCGGTGCGTCAAACTCACAAAAATAAATTCCCTGCCAAGTACCTAAAACAGGCTTACCACCTGCAACTATAATTGTCTCGCTTGCACCTACTGCGCTTGCCTTTAAATGCGCGGTACTATTTCCCTCACCGTGTTTAAACTCTACACGGTGGGGAAATGCCTTATCCAACCCCAAAAGCATATCAGACACAACATCTGGGTCTGCATTTTCATTAATAGTAATTCCAGCTGTGGTATGAGGGCAAAACACAATTGCTATGCCGTCGGTTACGCTGCTTTCGGCTATTGCCTCACATACTTGGGCCGTGATATCATAAAAATTTTCGCGCGAGGTAGATATTTTGTATTCTCGGATCATTTTACAACTCCGGTAGTACAATCTCAACTTCTTTGCCTAATTGGGAAGAACGATAGATGCCATCTACAATGGCCTGATTATACACGGATTCGATAGTGGGTATCGGAGCTGGGCCATTATTTACAATTGCATCGCAGAAAGCTTTGCATTTGTTAAAAAAGCGATCGTCAGATGGCTGCCTAAGTGGTATAGACGTTTCGCTTAATTGCCCTGCAACATCGCTATACATAAACATTGGGCCTATTGTGCCATCCCATGCGCCGCCCCAGCCTGTACCAACGCCCGCTGGCTTTATTTTTAAGCCCGCATCAGTGCCAAAAAACATTGTATCGCCCATTGCATCCATGTGCATGGCCCAAGACATTCTAAAGTCTAATGCGATATCCCCTTCCAAACGTATTAAAGCCACAGAGAAATCGTCTACAGAAAAATTTTCGGAATCATAGCAATATTTTGGATTTTTTCCAAAGCGGTCAGATGCATATGCGGAAACAGTTAATGGCCTTGGGTACCCAATTGCAGAAAGCACCATGTCCAAAGAATAACAGCCGATGTCTGCAAGCGCCCCTACCCCGGAAAGCTCCTTACGTATAAATGTGCCGCCGGGTATGCCACGTCTACGGCCGCCGCCTGTTTGGATATAATATACATCCCCCAGTACGCCACTGCCTACAATTTCTCTTACTAAATCCATATTGGGGTCATACCTTGGTTGGAAGCCTATTGTAAGTATTTTTTTGGTCTCTTTAGATTTTTTGTACATTTTTATTGCATCTTCCAAAGTTACTGACATAGGCTTTTCGCACAAAACATGCACACCAGCATCTAATGCGGCAATTGTACATTCTGCGTGGGTAGTATTATATGTGCAGATACTTACACCATCAAGTTCCAGCGCCAGCAAATCCTCATTATTGTCAAAGGCTTTAACATCTGTTAAACCAGCCACGTCAAAAAATTTACGAGCCTTACCCGGTATTATGTCAGAACCTCCAACGATTTCAACCTCATCAGTCATACGCAAATAAGACTGCAAATGTGCATTTGCAATGCCACCTGTGCCAATAATTCCAATACGTAGTTTTTTTGCCATTTTACCTTCTCCTTTATTTTAAATTTGCATCCTTTATGTGCATTAGCTATATGGGCGCCCAAAAACATCATCTACATGCCCTATATGAGTCCAGTCATCAACCGGATTGTCTGTTAACCACAACTCTTTTAAACTTACCAATCTAGTAAGAGGAGCAATATCTTTTATATGATTAAAATGCAGCAAAAGTGTCGTTAGATTCTTTAATTTAGAAAGAACACTTATATCTGTAATTTTATTTTTGTCCAGGCAAAGACGGGTTAACTTCGTCAAATTTCCAAGCGGTGTTATATCACTAATTTGATTTGTGCCTAGGTCTAAACGCGTAAGTTTTTTAAGTTCTGCCAACACAGACACATCTCTAATTTGATTACCGCACAGGTTTAAATCTGTCAATTTTTTAAGACTGGCAAGGGGCGTTATATCACTAATTTGATTGGAAAACAACTGCAAAAATGTTAGGTTCACCAATTCGCCAAGGGGAGAAATATTATTTATCTGATTCCCCTCTAAGTCAAGGTGTGTTAAGTTTTTCAATCTGGAAAGAGGTGTTATATTTTTTATTTTTAGACCACTTAACCTTAAAGCCTTTAAATTTTTCAATTCGGCCAGTGGTGTCAGATCACCTATTTTAGTAGGATACAGTGCAAAATCAGTCAAGCTCAGGCTCGTCAAGTTTGTCATGTATTGTAAAGATGCAATGTCATTCTTAGTTAACTTCCTAATAATTATGTTAAGTTCTGTTAATTCTGTGCTAAATTGCTCTCCCTGAATTTTAATAAAAGCCGGACAACCGGTTCCTTGATTTAATTCCATTCGTAAACCTTCTTTCCTAAATATGCACGCATCGCCTTTAAGGCCCCTACGATAGAGCCAGACCTATAGTAATGCGATAATATGATGGAAAAAGAAGCTCACTTTTTCCCCCCATTAAAGCTGCACAAGTGGATATATGCAACGGTTCTAGATTATCATAAAAAACCTATTGCTTCAATATATAGCTAACGCCTTTTTATTCCACCTTGTGCTTCGGTACATAAAGGATTTCAAAGTGCGTTGGCTGTAATCCACATAAAAAAATCCCCCTCAAAAGCATAAATACACGCTCCGAGGGGATTTGTTTAAAGTAATACTACTTACGCTTCCCATACATAATCTACATACTCAACTTCTGGAGGTATTGCAAAATTAGATGTCCAATCCTTATAGCAGTCTACGCACAGGTCAATTGTATGAACCTCACCATCATATGGTGAATTATATCCCCAGTCCTTTACAATCGAAACATAATCTTCCAAATAACCAAACTTATCTTTTGCAACTTCGCGCCCACAGTAATTGCAACGCACGGTTGATAATTCGGGCACTTTAATCGATCTGTCAAAAAATGCTTTCATCCCAAAATTTCCCCCTCGTACTTTATTGCAATACTAGTATTCCTTTTTTATCTGGCTTACACACAGGGAAAGTAAGGCATTTTATTTTTGTTTCCCATGGTTAAGCGCGAATGAGTGCATTCGCATTTCATCCTTAAATCAAATATGAAGTGATTTTCTTCACGCTTTTGGCCCACCTTCGCTTACACCCTTACTTGAAATTGCGGAAAAAACTGTACATATTAAAATCCATAAATCGAAAAAAAATCCCCGGCGCCGTACGTACTCACCATCATAAGCGGCTTTTTTTTCTATTGTTAGTTCGTCACGCCCACTTATTTGTGCAAATCCGGTTAATCCTACAGGAATGGCATTTGCACCGTATTTATCCCGGGCTTCAATCAAATCATCCTGATTCCACAGTGCGGGTCGCGGGCCAACCAAGGATATATCACCTTTTAAAATATTTAAAAGTTGTGGCAGCTCGTCCAAGCTGGTTTTGCGTAAAAATCGGCCTACAGGTGTAATAAGGGATTGTGGGTTTTGTAAAAGATGCGTTGGTACATCTTTTGGTGCGGTTGAATACATGCTGCGAAATTTGTAAATCATAAAAAAGCTGCGATTTTGTCCATATCGTTTTTGTTTGAAAAATACCGTTCCAGATGATGTCAACTTTATAATTAATGCCAAAACTATCATTAGCGGAACCCACAAAGGTGCCGATATTATAACCAATAATACATCCCAAACTCGCTTAACATACGGATACATTAAAGCCTCCTGTTGTCCATCTGTTTTATTATATTTGACCACTTTAAAAAATATTCATAAAATTAGATTAGTTCTGAAACTATCGACATTTCTACGCTAATTCTCGTCCTAACATGGCTTTCCCATACTATAACAATATCTAAAATATTAACAGGTAAATTTCCCAATTCTTGCAAAAATTTAAATACGTCCCATATGTAGCCTTCATTTTCTACCCTAAGACGGAGTTCCACAAATTTTTCAAGTTCATAGAAATCAAAGCCCATTGGCTCACCTACAAAGAATATTAACTCGCGCAAGTTACTGTCTGTCGCAGCACTACTTATTTTGGAAAAAGTAGATGCTAATTCATCATAACCCAGTAATTGGCGTTCTTCGTTTAATATGCGAAGCGCATTCAAATTATCTTCATAGGCTACTGCAAGCCTTGCACTAGCCAAGTATCTATGCTCCATCATGGATAAATTATTTCTTGCACGGTTAACACCTTGTAAAGATGGATCAATAAAAAAATTTGTAAAAACCGCAATAATAAAAATATTAAGTAAAATAAATATCAAAACTTCTTTTATTCCCCAGTTGCGGCTCTCTTTTCTTTTGCTCATATATTTTCGCCACCTTGTGTTAATTATATTTAGGAAATATCACTTAAAACCGGCAATGTAGCATCTAACAGCCAGCTAACAATAACGGATTCATCTAAAAACTCCATAATTTCTATATCAATACTAACTATAAAAAATGCAGCAACAAATACACCAATCCAAACAAGAATCACACCAAAAACTAATCCGAATATAAGTCCACCAATGCGATTTAATGTGCGGATAACTGGAATTTTATCAAATAAATTAAGGCCATAGCTAACTATATTCAAAACTATGAGTGTCAGCACAAATACCATTATAATCGACATTGCGTTAATCGCCATATTAGCAAAAAATCCGGTTATGTATTCCTCCATAGTTGACACGCGTAGCAACTCAAACATAGCAGGCGTATTATTAGAGTGTAGTAATGAATGGAATATAGGTGGTAAGCGTAATGAATCTATAAGTACAGCACCATAGGTTGCTACCTGATTATTAAAAAAACCATCTAAATTTATAGCACTTGCAACACGTTCTTGAATAGATGCAAATAACGGCGTTTGCCGTAAAGCACGCGCTGCGTATGGAAAAAGCATATAAGCAAAAGCAATTGCGATAGCGAAGGATATAATCCGATATATACCCCTAATTAACCCTCTACGATATCCAATTAAGGCACATAAGAATATTACTATTATTATGCCAATATCTAATATACTCATTTAAATCCACCCTATACTATATAAAAAAAGCAAGCAAAACCTGCAAATTCCGAATACGGACTTGCAGCGTCATGCTTGCTAGATAATTAATTTCTATATAAGTTCTAGTAATACCATTTCTGCAGCATCCCCACGTCGGGGGCCCATTTTTACAATGCGTGTATAACCACCATTACGACCGGTATACTTTGGTGCCAAATTTTCAAACATTAAGTTTGCTAAATTTACTTCCTTAGACTCGGCACGGTTACGCTTCTTACCTTGAGGCACTTTTTCAAGATGACCTACAGGTGTTTCTGTAACAGGGTACAATACACTTAATATTTTACGTCGGGCAGCTAAGCGTGATGGTTTATCTTTTTTAATACTACGTTCTATTGAATCAAAAACTGTAACTTTACGTCCATTTTCCTCTGTTTTTACACGTTTGCCATTGGCATCTTTTTGAGGCACTTTCGCCGTTACTGTTACAGTTTCAAAATTGTCTTGTTCTTTTATAGCAAGAGTTATCAGCTTTTCAGCTATACGTCTCACTTCTTTTGCTCGAGTTTCCGTTGTCACAATTTTACCATGATGTATCAATTGGGTGGTTAAAGCACGTAACATCGCTTTACGCTGGCTAGATGTACGTCCTAACTTTCTATAGCCTGGCATGATATCTCTCCTTTTAATTGGAATGGAATAGTCCAAACCATGACGCTCCAGTGGAAAAATCCACTTTCGCTTATTTAAGTGGGGTCGCGCCTTAGAACCCCTCGCCACGTGTAAACACGTAGTCAGCTTATATTAAAAACGAATATTAGCCGTAAGGCGACTTATTACTCTTTAATTTATTCCTCTGTGACTTGTAGAGAAAGCCCCAAGTCTGTCATTTTGTTAAGCACTTCCTCCAAGGATTTGCGTCCTAAGTTACGCACTTTCATCATATCCTCTTCGGTTTTATTTGCCAAGTCCTCAACTGTGTTTATACCAGCACGCTTTAAACAGTTATATGAACGAACCGATAAATCTAATTCTTCAATACTCATTTCGAGCATTTTCTCTTTCAAACCTTCTTCACGTTCGATCATAATTTCAGCAGATTTGGCACTGTCAGACAAGTCAACAAACAAATTAAAATGTTCGGTTAAAATCCTAGCGCCTAAACATATTGCATCCTTAGGGCTAATAGTACCATTCGTCCACACTTCCATGGTTAACTTATCGTAGTCAGTAATATTACCAACACGCGTTGGCTCAACATTAAAGTTAACCTTGCGCACTGGCGTAAAAATAGAATCTATAGGAATCAAGCCAATTGGCTGATCCGCACTTTTATTTTTATCTGCCCCTACATAACCATGACCTTTTCTTATGGTCATTTCAATAAACAGATTGGCATCTGCACTATCTAATGTTGCAATAACTAAGTCTGGGTTTAATACTTCAATGTCAGCATCTAGCTTAATATCTCTAGCATATACAACACCTTCGCCATTTGCTTCTATTGTAGCGGTTTTAACTCCAACTCCTTCACTTACATCACGCAAAGAGAGAGCCTTTAAGTTAAGGATGATCTCTGTCACATCTTCTTTAACTCCAGGTAAGTGACTGAACTCGTGTAAAACACCATCTATGCGTATATTACTTATAGCTGCACCTGGTAAACTTGACAAAAGTACACGTCTTAAAGCATTACCCATGGTTGTACCAAAACCACGCTCTAATTGATCAACTATGAAACGTCCATAATCATTACCACGAGCTTCGTCTATCTCGATACGAGGTTTTTCAATTTCTAGCATCCTGTATAAAACCTCCCTTTAAATTTAAGTCAAACTAATGAGGAATTGTTCAAATATACTAAAAAAACTAAAATGATTACTTCGAATATAACTCAACAATAAGTGTTTCACGCACATCAATTGCTACTTGCTCACGCGTTGGTTTAGCATTTATTGTGCCACGTAAATTATCAGCATCCGCAGATAACCATTCAGGTACACTTCGTCCAGCCGAAACATCTAAAATATCTTTAAAACGTGTTAACGTTTTAGATTTTTCTGCAACCTGAATTACATCTCCAATTTTAACTTGGTATGATGGGATATTAACCCTTTTACCGTTTACAGTAATAAGATTATGTCGCACAACCTGTCTTGCTTCTGTACGAGAACGGCCAAAACCAAGTCTGTAAACTGCATTATCAAGACGCATTTCTAATAAACGTACTAAATTTTCACCGGTAACACCAGGTGTGCGATCGGCAATATCAAAATACTTACGGAATTGCCCTTCTAATACGCCATATATACGCTTCGCTTTTTGCTTTTCACGCAGCTGAATTCCATATTCTGAAAGTTTTCTACGGCTTGTGCCATGTTGGCCAGGTGCAGTTGGGCGTTTGGCCACGGCGCAACCTTTGGTAGCACATCTTTCGCCTTTGAGAAATAATTTTGTGCCCTCTCTGCGGCAAAGTCTGCAAACAGGACCTATATATCTTGCCATAATCTAATGCCTCCTATTTAAATCATCCAATATACAATTTGAATGATTACACTCTTCCAATTACACTCTTCTGCGCTTGGGTGGTCTGCAACCATTATGTGGTACAGGCGTTACGTCTTTAATTAGAGTAACTTCCAATCCTGCAGCTTGTAATGCACGAATAGCAGCTTCTCTACCACTGCCAGGGCCTTTTACATATACTTCAACTGTTTTTAGGCCAAACTCTTTAGCTGCACCACATGCTGTGTCTGCCGCCATTTGAGCGGCATAAGGTGTAGATTTACGGCTGCCACGGAAACCAAGCTGTCCAGCAGATGCCCAACTTAATGCATTGCCAGTGGCATCGGTGATTGTGACAATAGTATTGTTAAAGGATGATTGAATGTGCACTTGACCGCGATCCACAAATTTTCTATCGCGTCTACGGCGAATTGCCGTACGCTTAACCGTCTTTTTTGGCATTTATGTCCCTCCAGATTACTTCTTCTTATTGGCAACAGTACGTGCCTTACCTTTGCGGGTACGGGCATTTGTACGCGTACGTTGACCACGCACAGGTAGACTTCTACGATGGCGAATACCACGATAACAACCGATTTCTACAAGTCGTTTAATGTTAAGTGCTACTTCGCGACGCAAGTCACCTTCTACTACCTGTGAACTTTCAATGATATTACGTATACGAGTTGCTTCGTCCTCTGTTAAATCGCGCACACGAGTGTCTGGGTTTATACCAGCCTCTTTTAATATGCGATTAGAACTGCTTCGACCAACACCAAAAATATAGGTTAGGCCAATTTCGACCCGCTTTTCTCTGGGCAAGTCAACGCCTGCGATACGTGCCATAAAATCCTCCTACTTTTAACCTTGAAGTTATATCACTTCAAATCTAAACTTTTAACCTCACGGTTACTAAAACTTTTAACCCTGTCTTTGCTTATGCTTTGGATTTTCACAAATAATCCTTAATGCGCGTTTACGACGAATAAGTTTGCATTTTTCGCACATTGGCTTTACTGATGGTCTCACTTTCATTTCTTCCAACTCCTTATTTGATGCTGCCTCGTGTGAGGTAATTATTTATCTCGCCACACTATTCGCCCTTTAGTCAAGTCGTAGGGCGACATTTCTATCAGCACCTTATCGCCTGGGATTATGCGAATGAAATTCATACGTAACTTACCAGATATATGTGCAAGAATAACATGCCCATTTTCCAATTTAACTTGAAACGTAGCATTGGGCAATTTTTCAATTACCTTACCTTCTACTTCAATTACATCATCTCGTGCCAACGTAGCCTACCTCCCTTGACGTCAAATCCAGCAATAAACGCTTTAACTCTTTTTGGATATCAGCATTTTGTAAATCTCGCCCATTTGTAGTTAACGTAGCAACGCAATTAACAGGCTGAACATGCTTTAACTTTTTTTTCTTTGGCTTATTCAAAGTGCGAAGTTTGCCATCTACTAGATATAAATAGTTATCTTCGATATTTATAATCACAAAAGCTTTGCCTTTATCGCGTCCACTTTTTGAAAACACTACTTGCCCTATATCCATTTCATTTAGCCTCGCAGTGTTAATATATCTGGTTCGCCATCGGTAACAAGCACAGTATTTTCATAGTGAGCAGAAAACTTCCCATCTTTTGTTACTACTGTCCAGGTATCTTCTAAAGTAATTGTTTCACCAGATGTTATGTTTATCATGGGCTCTATTGCTAAAGTCATTCCATGTGCTAAACGTGGTCCTCGCCTATCTTGCCTTGTATGAGGAATTTGGGGTTCTTCATGGAGTTGACGCCCTATGCCGTGCCCACACCATTCTTCCACAACTTTAAACCCTTGAGAATCAACGTGGTCTTCGATTGCAGCAGATAAAGTGTGAAGATAACAACCAGCTTTGGCATGTTTTATACTTTCAAAAAACGCCGTTTCAGCTGTATCAATTAACTTACGATGTGTTTCACTGACCTCACCAACTGCGTGCGTGCGGGCTGCATCTCCATGGAAGCGTTTATAACACACGCCAATGTCAATACTAACAATATCGCCGTTTTTTAGCTTTCGTATACCCGGAATACCATGTATCACTTCATTATTTATGCTAACGCAAATTGATGAAGGAAAACCCCTATAACCTAAAAACGATGGTGTCGCATCTTGCCCTATAATGTACTCATAAGCAATTTTATCTAACTCATCAGTGGTTATGCCCGGTTTTATATAACTTGCCAAGAGATCATGCACATCTGCACAAATGTGACTTGCACGACGCATCATAGCAATCTGGTCTTCATTTTTAATAAATATCCCCATAGGTTCTCCGCGTATTAATCAAGGAAACCTTTGTAATGACGCATTAGAAGCTGAGATTCAAGCTGTTTAGCAAACTCTAACGCAACACCAGTTGCAATCAGCAACGACGTACCACCAAATCCAAGACCTTGTAGCTGTGGCATAATACGTTCCATAATTATTGGTGTTATCGCAATGAGTGCATAGAAACAAGCACCAATCCAAGAAAGCCTGTTAACAGTTGTTTGTATAAACTCACTCGTTGGCGCACCTGAACGAATGCCCGGTATAAATCCGCCATTCTTTTTCAAGTTTTCTGCCATTTCCCTTGGATTAACAGCAAAAGCTGTGTAGAAATGAGTGAACATGAAAATCAGGATTACATAGATTATTGCACCAGTCCAGTTATTCCAATCAAGAAAATTAGTTACTCTTGAAAGCCCAGTTGCATTAGGAAAGAACATTCCTATCTGCATTGGAAACTGTAGTAAAGACATTGCAAAGATGATTGACAAAACACCAGCGATATTTACCTTAATAGGTATAAACGAATTATGGTTGCCATGCATACTACTGCCACGTCCACTCCCGGCTGCCCTTTTGGCATATTGAACAGGAATTCGACGTTCGCCTTCGTGAACCATAACTACAAATGCTATTATTGCAGCAAATACAACTAACAAAATTACTACTTGCCCAATACCTGACACCGTATTTCCATCAGTTACCATGACCCATAATGTCATTGCGCCTGCAGGTAGTGCAGCCAAGATATTAGCAAAAATTAAGAAGGATGCACCTTGTCCTATTCCTTTTTCAGTTATAAGCTCTGCAAGCCACATGATGAAAATCGTACCCGCCATCATGGATATTGTTGCTATTAAATATACAAAAAAGTTTTGATGCCCCACCCTGAACATGTTAAATCCATCTGGTACATGGGCAGGAAAATTTGTATATGAGAACACGGTTGCTGCAGCCTGTAAACCTGCTAATGCTACAGCTAAATAACGCGTAATTTGCTGAATTTTTTTATTACCTTCTTCGCCTTCTTTTTTAAGCTCCGAAAGTTGTGGAATAGCGTAAGTTAAAAGCTGCATTATAATAGATGCTGTAATGTATGGTGCGATACCCATAGCAAATACAGAACCTACGCCGCCTCCTACAATTAAGGCAAAGAATGTCATGGCACCGCCGTCGATATTACCCGGACTTCTTGCAAAATCTAAAACTTCAAGATCAAGACCAGGTAATGGCACTGCAGACCCAAAACGAAATATTAGGAGCAGTAGGAAAATAAACAATAATTTCTTGCGAATATCTTCTACACGCCAGGCATTAGCAAATAATTTTAACACCTATACCACCTCTGCTTTTCCACCCGCAGACTGGATTTTTTCGGCAGCGGCTTGGCTGAAATAGTTAACTTTCACTGTCAGTTTTTTGGCAACGGAGCCGTTGCCCAAAATTTTAACGCCATCTCTAGGATTTGAAACCAATCCTTTTTTCTTCAAAGCTGCAATATCTACTGTATCACCATCTTCAAATACATTAAGCAGCTGTACATTGATAGCTACGATTTCTTTTGTGTTACGACACTTGAAGCCTCTTTTTGGCAAACGACGGTACAAAGGCATTTGTCCACCTTCAAAGCCGACTTTACCACCACTGCCGGAACGTGAACGTTGACCCTTATGTCCACGGCCTGCTGTTTTACCATTACCAGAGCCGTGTCCACGACCACGACGCCATGCCTTGGTTGTTGCACCTGCGGCCGGCTTTAATTCTCCTAGTTTCATGGCCATCACTCCTTTTTTTGTCTACGGTTTACATCCGTTTTATATGTGTCTAAATTTATATAGAGTCTTACATCGATTCCACTTTAATAAGATGTTTTACGTGATGAATCATACCACGTATTGCGTCATTATCTTTTTGTATAACGCTTGCGTGCATTTTGCGAAGCCCAAGTGCTGCAACCGTTGCCCTATGTTTGGGCTTCGAGCCAATTGGGGAACGCACTAAGGTAATTTTTAGATTAGCCATTAGGAATTCCTCGCTTCATATAACTCTTCTACAGATTTACCTCTTAGTCTTGCTACTGTAGCTGGGGTTCTCATGCTTTGTAATCCTGCCAATGTAGCCTTAACTACATTATGCTTGTTATTTGAACCTAGAGATTTTGTAACAATGTTACGTACCCCGGCTAATTCTAGTACAGCACGAACAGCGCCACCAGCTATAACACCAGTACCTTCCGGTGCTGGGCGCATGAGCACTTTTGCCGCGCCAAAGTGACCAAGAATCTCATGAAAAAGAGAATCGTTTTCATTTTTTTCAAGAAAAATCATATTTTTCTTTGCATCTTCTTTACCCTTGCGAATTGCTTCGGGAACCTCATTAGATTTACCAAGGCCCAGGCCTACATGACCATTTCCGTCACCAACAACTACAAGTGCAGCAAAGCGGAACACACGCCCACCTTTTACTACTCTTGTTACACGGTTGATTGTAACAACCCGGTCTTGCAACTCCAAGGCATTTGCGTCTATTTTTTTCATAGTTAGCTTCTCCTTTTAGAACTTCAGACCGGCTTCTCTGGCTGCATCTGCCAGCGCCGCAAGTTTTCCGTGATAAATATAACCGCTACGGTCAAAAACAATTGTATCAATGCCTTTGTCCAATGCTTTTTTTGCAACTTGTGTGCCAATTGCTTTTGCTGCGTCTACACCTGATGTAGACTCCAAGTTGTTCGCTTTAACAAACGCTGCGTCTAGGGTAGATGCGCTTGCTAAAGTATGGCCGGCCACGTCATCTACTAACTGTGCATAAATATATTTATTTGATTTAAACACAGTTAAACGCGGTCTAGCGGCTGTACCCGATAAGTTACGACGCATTTTGTAATGACGCTTCTTACGTGCTGCTGCACGCGATGGTTTATTAATCATGCCTCTCACCTACCGTTCTTATTTCTTACCGGCTTTACCGGCTTTACGTCTAATACGCTCGTCTTCATATTTAACACCTTTGCCCTTATATGGCTCTGGTGGGCGCTTAGCGCGTATATTTGCAGCGTATTGACCAACTTTTTCTTTGTCGATACCTGATACAATTATTTTGTTTGTACCTTCGACTTCACAGGTAACACCATCAGGATCTTCCATTTCAACTGGATGAGAATAACCGAGGTTAAGCGTAAGCTTCTTACCGCTTTTGGCCGCACGGTATCCTGTTCCATTTATGTCAAGACGTTTGGTATAGCCATCGGTTACACCAACAACCATGTTGTTGATTAGTGTACGTGTGAGACCATGTAACGACTTGTGACGCTTTAAATCACTAGGGCGCGTTATTACTAGCTGCCCTTCTTCTTGTGCGATATTCATATCAGCAGATAGCTTACGACTCAGTTCGCCTTTTGGGCCTTTTACCGTAAGATGGTTGCCATCGCTAAGCTTTATTGTTACGCCTGCGGGAACAACAACTGGCATTTTGCCAATTCTGGACATGTTCTGCACCTCCTATGAATTAAATATTACCAAACGTAAGCCAGTACTTCGCCGCCAACACCCTGTAAACGGGCTTCCTTGTCGGTTAGAACTCCTTTGTTGGTAGACACAATTGCAAGACCTAAACCATTTAATACTTTTGGCAAGTCTTCACAGTTAGCATACACTCTAAGACCAGGCTTAGATATGCGCTTTAGTCCTGCAATAACTTTTTCATTTTTGTTACGGCCATATTTAAGTGTAATGCGCATTGTTTTCTTTACGCCGTTTTCAATAATTTCATAATTCTTTGCAAAACCTTCTTTAACCAAAATAGAAGCGATTGACTCTTTCATTTTGGAAGATGGCATGTCTACTGTTGTATGTCTAGCCATATTTGCATTACGAATTCTCGTAAGCATATCACCAATAGGATCTGATAACACTGGACGCTCCTCCTTGCTAATTCTAAATTTTCACACTGTTAAGCTGGAATAATTACCAACTTGCCTTACGCACACCAGGGATTTGACCCTTGTACGCAAGTTCGCGGAAGCAAATACGGCAAATGCCATACTTGCGCAAAGTTGCGTGGGGGCGACCACAAATGTTGCAACGATTATATGCCCTTACAGCAAATTTTGGTTTACGTTGAGATTTCAATATCAATGCTTTTCTCGCCATAGTATCCTCCTAGTTGGCACGGACAAAGGGCATACCAAACAGTCTTAGAAGCTCACGTGCTTCTTCATCTGTTTGAGCAGTAGTTACAAAAACTACTTCCATACCCCGGAGTTTGTCTATTTTATCGAAAGAAATTTCAGGGAAAATCAACTGCTCTTTAATGCCTAAAGTATAATTCCCACGTCCGTCAAACGCATCCGGGCTTACACCACGAAAGTCACGCACACGAGGAATTGCTACACTGATCAGTCTATCAACAAAGCTGTACATTTTACTACCGCGAAGAGTCACCTTACAACCGACGGGCATACCTGCACGAAGCTTAAAGTTAGAAATTGACTTTTTAGCTTTTGTAACAATAGGTTTTTGCCCGGTAATTGTAGCCATATCACCTACAGCATGTTCGATAACCTTGGCATTGTCCTTTGCCTCACCCAATCCGATATTTACAACTACCTTTTCGATTTTGGGTACTGCTAATCTATTTTTGTAATTAAACTTTTTCATCATGCCATCGACGATTTCAGTATCGTATATGCCTCTTAGCCGACTCATGGATGACCTCCTTTAAAATGGGACATTGCCCCAAACTCCTCCGCCACGACGAAAACGAATTCCACTTCAATGAATTCTACTTCTTTGAAAAAGCAACGAAGTCGCGTTTGTGTTACTTAATTTATTTGGGCTTAGTCAATAACTTCGCCTGTAGTTTTGGCTATACGCCTTTTAGTTGTTACTTTTTTTCCATCTTCTTCTTTTACTTCCACTTGGTATCCCAAACGTGTGGTTTTGCCTTTGTGAACATACATTACATTTGAAAGATGAAGAGGAGCTTCGCGACGGCTTATTCCGCCGGACTGATTTGAGCGATTAGACTTTTGATGCTTTGTTTGCATATTAAGTCCTTCAATAATAGCTCTATTTTTTGCGCGGTCTATGCTCAGAATTCGACCTGTACGACCAATATCCTTGCCTGCCATTACTTGAACTGTATCGCCGCGCCTTAGTTTTGTTTTTGTAGATGTCATTTTTACCTCCAAATTACCTCCAATGGATCATGAGGGAATTTCTTACAGAACTTCAGGTGCTAGAGATACAATACGCATAAACTGCTTATCACGAAGTTCTCTTGCTACTGGTCCAAAAATACGCGTCCCACGTGGGGTCATATCATCTCTTATGATAACCGCGGCGTTTTCATCGAAGCGAATTGATGAGCCGTCCTGACGCTTTAATCCTTTTACGGTGCGTACAATTACTGCCTTTACAACTTCGCCTTTTTTTACTACACCGCCGGGAGCCGCGTCTTTTACAGAACATACTATGATGTCGCCTACGTTGCCATAACGGCGTTTACTGCCGCCAAGCACACGTATACACAGCAACTCTTTTGCTCCGGAGTTATCTGCGGACGCCAGCCTACTTTCTTGCTGAATCATGGTTGGTGCCTCCTTTTAACATATAACCTTCAATAATGCTTTGTTGAAGGCATAATAGCGGTGTTTATTATTTTGCTTTTTCGATTACTGTAACCAAACGCCAACGCTTATCTTTTGATATTGGACGTGTTTCCATTACACGCACTCTATCGCCTATGCCACATTGATTTGTTTCATCATGAGCCTTCAGTTTATAGGTGCGCTTTACAATTTTACCAATAACAGGGTGACGAACGCGATTTTCTACGGCCACCACAATTGTTTTATCCATTTTATCGCTTACTACCCGGCCTACCCGGATTTTACGTAAATTACGAGTCTCCACGATTTACCTCCATAATAATGGGGTCTTACCCCAAACGGCGCAGCCGCTTTTTAGGCTATGCTAAACCCTTTGTACGCTGTGTCATTACTGTTTGTAAACGAGCAATATTTTTGCGCACTTCGCGGATTCGTGCAGTGTTGTCTAGTTGATTAGTTGCGTTTTGAAAACGCAAGTTGAAGAGTTCCTTTTTTGTATCCACTAAGTCGGCACGCAACTCTTCTACGGATTTATCACTGAGGGACTCTAGATATTTCTTTGATTTCACTAACCTCAGCCTCCTTGCTTTGTCATACGGTCAGGTGACCGCTAATCGGATTCATACATGTTTGATTTGCTGTCACTATTAAGAACTTGCTACAACCGTACCTTCAGCTTCGGCTAAACTTGCATCTAGTTCTTCTTTTGATACAACTTTACATTTGATAGGCAGTTTATAAGAAGCGAGCTTTAATGCACGACGTGCAACTTCTTCATCAACACCAGCTACCTCATACATTACACGTCCGGGCTTTACTACAGCTACCCAGTATTCAGGAGAACCTTTACCTTTACCCATTCGAGTTTCGGCAGGTTGTGCTGTAACAGGTTTGTCTGGGAAAATTTTTATCCAAACTTTACCACCACGTCGCATGGTACGATTTATAACAATACGAGCGGCTTCTATCTGGTTTGCGGTAATCCAGCTAGGCTCCATAGCTACTAAGCCGAATGTTCCGTAAGTGATACTATTGCCGCGGAGCGCCTTGCCTGTCATTCGACCGCGGAACTGCTTGCGTCTTTTTACCCTTTTTGGCATCAGCATAACCAGCGCCTCCTTCCCATCTGTTTCTAAAACCACGATCCCTGTCGCCACGCTCGCGTGGTACAAACGGAAGTACTTCGCCTCTGTAAAGCCATACTTTTACACCTAAAATACCGTAGGTGGTTTTTGCTTCGGCAAAGCCATAATCTATATCCGCACGTAGGGTTTGCAGTGGGATTGTTCCTTCATGGAAGGATTCGGTGCGTGCAATATCTGCACCGCCTAAACGGCCAGAAACTGCGGTTTTAATACCTCTAGAACCGTTTTTCATTGCACGCATCATTGCTTGGCGCATAGCGCGACGGAAAGCCGTACGGTTTTCCAAGTCTTTAGCTATTGTTTCTGCAACAAGCTGTGCATTTACTTCCGGTCTTTTAATTTCAAAAATTTCAACGTCTACTTTTTGCTCGCTGAGTTTTTGCAATTTTTCGGTTAATTCTTTGATTGACTGGCCATTACGACCAATGATTATACCTGGGCTTGCACTGTGTAGTGTTATTTTCACGCGATCTGTTGTACGTTTAATTGTTACGCGTGCAACCTTAGCATTTTGCAAATTATTTTTAATGAATTTGCGTAAATTATGGTCTTCCAAGATGAATTTTGCAAAATCTTTCTCTGCATACCACACGGAATCCCATTCCTTGTTAATTCCCAGACGTAAGCCGTGGGGGTTTACTTTTTGGCCCATGTGTTCACCTCTCGTTTAAGATAATTGTGATGTGACTTGTGCGCTTATTTATGCGATAAGCGCGACCTTTAGCACGTGGCTGTATGCGCTTTAGGGTTGGCCCCTGATCCGCAAAAACTTCTTGAACATATAATCCTGATGGATCTAATGCATGATTTTCTTCTGCGTTAGCAACTGCTGATTTTAACACTTTGCTAACAAGATCTGCACCATAGCGCGGATTAAAATGCAGAAGTGCTGCTGCCTGCACAACGCCTTTACCCTTAATTTGCTCAAGGACAATGCGTGCCTTGCGGTCGGATATGCGGGCAAACTTATGAATCGCATGTGGGCGCTTTTCGCGGTTTTCTTTGTTGCGCTGCTGCTTATACTGGCTTCTTGAAGTACCTGCCATTTAATTGCCCTCCTACCTTGCTTTGCTTCTTTTTTCTGCGTCTTTGCCATGCCCGCGATAGGTGCGAGTTAAAGCAAATTCGCCTAGCTTGTGACCAACCATATCCTCTGTAACGTACACAGGCACATGTTTGCGTCCGTCATGCACTGCTATAGTGAAACCAATCATTTCTGGAAAAATGGTTGAACGGCGCGACCAGGTTTTAATTACAGAACTGTTTGTTGCTGAACCTTGCGCCAAAACTTTTTTCATTAGATGGTCATCTGCGAATGGCCCTTTTTTTAAAGATCTACCCATATTGACCTCCTATTTTGAACCGCGTTTGCGGACAATATATTTATTACTTTGTTTGTTTTTCTTACGTGTTTTGTATCCAAGTGCCGGTTTACCCCAAGGTGTTGACGGAGCAGGACGGCCAATTGGTGCGCGGCCTTCACCACCACCGTGTGGATGGTCGTTCGGGTTCATAACAGAACCACGAACAGTAGGACGTATACCCATATGACGCTTTTTACCAGCTTTACCAATATTAATAAGCTCGTGATCTAAGTTGCCTACCTGGCCGATGGTTGCACGGCAGATTACTGGCACCAAACGCATTTCACCAGAAGGAAGGCGCACAGTTGCGTATTTTTCATCTTTAGCCATCAGCTGAGCGACGTTACCCGCAGAGCGAACAAGCTGTCCACCACGACCAAGTTTCATTTCTATATTATGAATTTCTGTTCCTGTCGGAATGAATCTCATCGGGAGTGCGTTACCTGGACGAATTTCAGCTTCTTCACCGCTCATGAGCGTATCACCAACTTTAACTCCGTTTGGTGATAAGATGTAGCGCTTTTCGCCATCTACGTAATGTAGAAGCGCGATATACGCCGTACGGTTTGGATCATATTCAACGGCTGCAACTTTTGCTGGAATACCATCTTTGTTGCGCTTGAAGTCGATTAAACGATACTTGATTTTTGCACCGCCACCTCTGTGGCGAACTGTTATTTTACCCTGTCCATTACGCCCACTATGTGTTTTAAGATGCTGGACTAGACTCTTCTCGGGCTTTGACCTTGTTACTTCCGCAAAGTCGGAAACTGTCATTTGCCTTTGTGAGGGAGTTAAGGGTCTATAGCGTTTTATTCCCATTTAAGTGACCCTCCTTAGATACCTTCGAAATATTCTATCTGACTACTGCCAGGTGTTAGTGTCACTAGTGCCTTTTTGCGCTTTACAGTTGAACCTGGCAAAAACCCACGACGCTGACGCTTTTTCGGATGTGTTATTAATGTGTTCACACGCTTTACTTCCGTACCAGCAAAAAGCTTTTCAACCGCTTCTTTAATTTGTGTTTTTGTTGCCTTTGGGTGCACATAAAAACAGTAAGTGTTAGACTCTAGAAGACTCATGCTTTTTTCTGTCATCAGAGGTTTTTGAATAACGTCATAATATTTTAAATCTGCCATTATGCATACACCTCCTGCATCTTAAGCACTGCGTCTTTTGTAACTACCAAACTTTCATGATTGAGAATGTCATAAACATTTATGGTATTTACGCCTGCCGTTTTTATTGTTGGAATGTTTCTTGCGGAAAGCATTACATTCGTATTAGAACCATCCATAACAAACAATGCTTTACCGAGGTCAAGACTTGCGCAAACACTTGCCATTGATTTTGTTTTAACCTCAGGAAGATTGATGCTATCTAAAACTACTAATTTACCTTGATTTACTTTATCTGTAAGCACAGACTTTAACGCCAAACGCTTTAACTTTTTGTTAAGCTTAAAAGAAAAGTCTCTTGGCTTTGGAGCAAAAACAACTCCGCCGCCTACCCATTGAGGAGAACGAATCGAACCCTGACGCGCACGTCCGGTACCTTTTTGCCTCCATGGCTTTCTTCCGCCACCGCGCACTTCTGCACGAGTTTTGGTGCTTTTTGTACCCTGACGTTGATTTGCAAGATACTGAACCACTGCCATATGCACAGCATGTTCATTTACCTCTACTCCAAAAAGAGTGGGATCAAGGTCTATATTGCCTACGGTTTTACCGTTAATATCTTTTACATCTACTGTAGCCACGTCCTACAACTCCTTTGCACCTACATTTTTACTGTGCTTTTTACTACCACCAATGCACCC
>Ga0123352_10001504_pt1 | contig 31116 bp, 17 predicted proteins | sample TergutLab28metaG_FD_89700 | JGI IMG/M metagenome (GOLD analysis project Ga0123352, IMG submission 89700) | Labiotermes labralis P1 segment gut microbial communities from Petit-Saut dam, French Guiana - Lab288 P1 | ecosystem: Host-associated > Arthropoda: Insects > Digestive system > Gut ...
AAGCTAACTGGTTTGCAGCTAGTCAAGAAATTCCCTGCATTTCACGGAACCCGAAGGTTCATTACCGCACTCACAAGCGTCCGCCACCTGTCTCTATCCTGGGCCAACCCAATCCAGTCCATACACCAACATCCCACCTCCTGGAGATCCATCCTAATTTTATCCACCCATCTACGCCTAGGTCTCCCCAGTGGCTCTTTCCCTAGGCTTCCCCAACAAGACCCTATACACCCCCAATCCTCACCCATACTCGCCACATGCCCAGCCCATCTCATTCTTCTCGATTTTATCACCCGCACAATATTGAGTGAGGAGTACAAATCATTTAGCTCCTCGTTATGCAATCTCCTCCATTCCCCCGTTACATCGTCCCTCCTAGGTCCAAATATTCTCCTCAACACCATATTCTCAAACACCCTCAGCTTCCTTTCCAACCTCAGTGTCAGCGACCAAGTTTCACGCACATACAAAACAACAGGCAAAATTATAGTTCTATATATCTTAATCTTTAAATTTTTGGATAGCAACCTGGAATACAAAAGATTCTGCACCGAATAATAGCATGTATTTCCTGACCTCAATCTGTTCTTAATATCTTCCAGAATAGAATTTTGATTTGTTAAAGTTGTTCCCAAATATTTAAACTCTTCTACCCTCTCGAAAGTACTATTATCAATCCTCACACTGTGATTTCGTCCTGCATTCTGATCTCGAGACATTACCATGTACTTAGTTTTATCCGCACTTACTTCCAGGCCAATCTCCCTAGTAGCAGCTACTAAAGTTTCTGCGTTTTCCTTTAGAGTATGTATGCTTCCTTCCAGTATATTAACATCATCGGCATAAGCCAGAAGCTGATGTGTACCATTTAGTTTCAAGCCATCCCGGTTTACCTGAACCCTCTTAATGGCGTACTCTAATGCAAAGTTGAAAAGCAGTGGTCATAGAGCGTCTCCTTGTTTCAAGCCATTCTTAATAGGGAACCTGTGAGACACATTCTTGCCTACCCGGACTCTGCTATATGTTTCAGTCAGACTCAACTTTATTAATCTTACAAGTTTCCTAGTGATGCCAAACTCAATGAGAATCTTATATAAGACCTCCCTCCTAACTGAATCATAAGCTTTCTTGAAGTCTATAAAGAACTGATGAACTTCTTCATTGTATTCTCATTTTTTCTCAATGATCAATAGTCGACCTGTTGCGTCGAAAGCCACATTGATGATCCCCGATAATTTCTTTCGCATATGGAATTAATCTTGAGAGCAGGATTTTGGATAAAATTTTGTAAGTTGTTGGCAAAAGTGATATGCCCCTATAATTATTACAGCCTGTTTTTTCATTGTGAAGCTACAGAATATTTAGTACTCTTTGTCAACTGTATAAGAGCACTTAGGTCTCCACGTAAACTGCCCGAAAAATTAGTCGAATATTAATCAAATTTAGGTTTTCTCGACAGATGTTTATAAAAGGCAACGTTAGTAAATTTCACACAAATCCATCCAGTGGGAGCAGCGCTGATATACACGGACAGAGAGAAATGATGAAGCTAACAGTAGTTTTTCGATAAATATGCAAACGCAACTAAAATTATATTATTAAAGTATAGCGGTATTGTGTGGAAAATGAGAACACGAAAGGAAACAGCTTAAAAATTCGACTAAACGGGCTTTGGTTTAAGCAAAAGTGTAGCGAGTTAGGTGCTGCATTCTGCATGACAAATATTCCTACGCTTATCTTGGTCCAATAAACTACTCTGCGCGTCGGTTGGAACAAGACGAAGGACACAAATTACTGGATCAGTCTAGTAACACTTTGTTGCCCCTTATGATATTAAATTATTGAATTAAGTCACATGGTCTGCGTTGTACAATGATTCCTTCAAAATTCGTAACACTCTTGCTACGTTTGTTGAATTTATGATTCTTGGGTTATTTAACGACGCCTTTCAACTCCACAGGTCAATGATAATATGACTACAAATTTCGAAGTGGGCAAGTTGTGAAAAGAACAAATTCTAGCCTATTTCTAGATCATAAGAAGTAATTTGGCTGAATCTAGTGAGAGACGTCATTACGTCATTAAGGCTTCAGCCAGAGTAACAGGTACGCCGTCCGAGATTTGATTCCGGGGCTTCCTACATACAAATGAAAAGTAAAACACTATAACGTTTTACAGTTAAGGTATAAGGCAAGTGATTGACACGAGTCGACTTTTAGCAGCCAGAAAAATTTAACAATTCATTAACAAGTATGAAAACATTTAGAATAAAATAACGACAATAAACTGAAGTACAAAACGCGGTGGCCAATATTCTGAAAGGGTAAATATATTGATTACAATGCAAGGCACAATTTTATTCGATCGTTAGTTATATCACTCATGGATTGGCTGAAATGTTGGCATGTACAAAATTATACAAAACAATTTAAAATTTCACCAATATTGGAATATTAACCACTTTACATGGAGATCCTAGTAAAGCTGTTAGTACCTAGGTTCCATCATCTGGATATAAGACAGCTGCAGCGTGAAACTGACCATTCACATCCATCAAATGGAAGGTGTTAAGCTTAAAAAACCGCCCCTCATACATTTGTGCACAGGGACATTGTTATTATGGCCTTCAATCTGACTTCAACTGTAAGCGTAATTCCCGTTATTTGACTACTTGTGTATTTCATAAGATTAGTTGCTTCTTTGACATTTCCGTCAATTGAGATTTTGGAATTAATAAATAAGAATAGAAATAGTGACCAGTAAAAGACAACACTGTAAAGAGTAACCGAAACTATAAATATAGCCTAACATGGAAGTTCATACTGAACAAGTCATTCTGGCAAAAAAGAAAAAAATCCAAAAATATTCTCTTTTACTATTTTGTACACTCTTTCTGCATTTAATGGTGAAATATTAAAGTTGCAAAGCTAAGATCGCATTAAAAGTACTTTTTTTCTAATTTAATTGTTAAACACCCACTGAGAAACTGGCGTGCCCACATTTTCTCTTGTGCAAGTTTTCATTCTACAGATTAAAAATTCCCAAGCTGCATTTGTGAATCCAACCTTACTTCCAACAAAAAACGCTCTCACTATTTTCAGCGTTGTGGCTAATATAACCGGCTCTACAGGCCTCACATAATCTAACTTGGGCCATACAGAAAACTTGGTTTAAAAATTTTGGATTTTTATAATTATAATGCGGTACGTCTGCCAACATTCTTTCACGAATTTTTTGCCTCCCCTTCTGATACTTGAACACGTGAAGATGCAAATTTGCAGAGCTAAGATTTTACTTGTTTTGTATGGGTGTGACACTTGGTCTCTAACGCGAACGTAGGCTGAGGGTGTTTGAGAATGGGATTCTGAGGACTATGTTTGGGCCTAAGATATAGGAAACAGCTGAAAGATGGAGAAATCTGCATAATGATGAGCTTCGTAATGTGTAGGCTTACTCATGTTAGGATCATCATGAGTTGCGCGGAGCGTGCGGCATATACACGTAAGGAGAAGAAACAAAACACATACAAGGCTTTGGTGGGAACTTCCAAGAAAAGAGACCACTTAAAAGACCTCCGTGTAAGTAAGGGATAATATTAATATAGATCTTAAAAATAGAATGGGAAGACGTGGAATAGAGTCAGCTTTCTCATGTTGGGCAAAAGTAGCGGGCATTCTTTAAAACGTATGGAAACTTTCGATTCCTTAAAATGCGGAGAATTTCTTGACTACCCGAGAAACTGTTAACTACTCATTTCTAGACGGAATTATTTGTAACATGGAGGATACACTTGTTCGGTCAGAGAAGAAAAGGGAAACAAATTTGCGCTTTTTTCAAATGTTGAAAGAGAACCCATTCATTCCACGTCCTTTATAAATCACTATTCACAAGCCGTTATATAACCTAACAGTGCATAAATGTTGTTAAATATAGCACAGATCATTCACTACACGAATTTATACAATAAGTTTCAATAATCTCTGACGGGACAGTGTTCTGTGGTTCGCTAGTTGAATGTTGGATTTGGGCCAGGCAATACAATCGTTCTGCGGTTAGCCTAGTACAGTTACAGTTGTTAGGAGTGTACGATAGGGAGCAATGAAATTCCCTCTCGTTCATCCCCCCTCCCCGCCAAAAAAGGTACACAATAAAACTAGATATTTCACTGCCCCTGTCTTCTCTTATGTCACTCCAGTCGATGCTGCTACTGAATAAAAACTCTATACTTCCTGTTCCATAGACTGTTCTGAACACAAATACACGTTACTGCCAATCTTGATCAAGTTTGATTTACTGTAGGCAGTGTTACTGGAAAAAGAAACGCTGGATTGTCTGTGTTAAACATAGTCCGTGAGTTCGAATCCGCTTACCTATAAGGTTGATTTATTAACCTATATTTTTTTTATGTTTTGCTGACCGTGCGTCTCAGTATAATCTTAGCAACTGACCAACTTAATGTACAAATTCTTGTTTTATAATAAGTTTATTATATACTTCTACATGTTTCGAGCACTGTTGTGCTCATTATCAAGAGGTCAAATAGTGTTATACAGCATCTGGTATCGTCACAATCTGTAGGTGGCCGTCCGGACAGCCACCTACAGAATGTGAAGACACCAGATGCTGTATCATACAATTTGACCTCCTGATGATGGGGACAACCGTGCTCGAAACATTTAGAGGAATATAATAAACTTATTATAAAAGAAGAATTTGTGCATTAAGTTGGTCAATTGTTAAGATTAATCCAAATAATTTTCATGAATATAATTAGCAGGCTAAAATGCTCGTATTAAACATGAATTTGAGTTGATTTATAGGCTTTTGCAACAGAATCTAATCTAAATCTGATACAATTATAAATTACGGTTCCTTACTTTACGAATATTACACATACTAAGGAGCATACGTTCTGGATAAATGTTTTCTGTTTTCTACATTATTGGAAGGATTATGACGAACTTTTACCATTGGTTATATTACTTGCAATAAGCAGAGAGGCGTTTTTTCAAACGCATCTGTTTGCCCTACGCGAAGGTTTAACGCACAGACCTATAACCTTTATTTACATTCAATAAGTCGCGATAAAAAAAATCCCAAAGATCAAGTTCTTCAGCTAGTCAAGGGACTTCCCGGCCTTTTACCAAGACTGAACATTCATTACCGCTTAATTTAATTGCAAGCATAGTAGAGATACGTGTCTCCTGATAGGTAAATAAATCTGTAACTAACATGATATATTATTAAAAATACCTGTTTGTTAGTAAAGGTTTCCTATAAGGTTGACACATTAGCCTAACAGTTCATTAGCTTGGTCGCAGCTGCCTTCCTGATCCACATTTAACAGGTTCACTCTTCCACATTCTTTTCCTATTAAATCCCCCTCATTGTTATCCAAACATTAACGCCCCGGCTCCCTAACTTCTCTGCCCTCTTTACGTTGACAGTCAATTTTTATATATTTTCGCCCATAGATCATCACACACCAACTGTAGACATTTTGCATATAAATTTCACATTTGAAAGGATTTTAAACCGCCATTATATATATAAAAAATATTACAAACTTCCTACAACACTGCTGGTAAAAAATGTAAGTGCTGAACTAAAAATACTGAACTCGAATATAATTTAAATACGAACATTTTTAATCTGAATGTTTATGTTTCAGAATATCTGGTGAAGTAGAATTCAGGGGCATTTACTGATCCGCACTGCTGGTTGGGTTCGTGTTAAATCTAACAAGAAATTGATTCGAGACGCTGGAGTATATGGAATGTCTTTTTAAACCTGAGAAACAGGACAGATAAGTTAAGTATAAAGTAAGATATTAAATAAATAATTAAGAAATAAATATATATAAAGGTTTTAAAGAATGCATCATCATTTAATTTCCTGCCCAGCATTTCAAACGCGCGGAAAAGGCCCTGCGGTCCACGTAGGATCCTGGTCTCCTTCAGGATCAATTTCCAGGCGTCTCTGTCCCTACGTATCTTGCTGCAACCTCTAACATCCATTTACGTCATATTGTTTTCACATGAGCGGTTGTGAATACAGTAACGAAACTTCTGGTTCCACAAGAAAATAAAGATATATTGACAATTTCAGAGACGGCTAGCTTCTGAAGGATGATTTTGTGTCACAGAATTAGATAAAACATTATCAATTCTAAACCTCATTTTACTAAATAAACTACAAATAACATTTGGGCGTATATAAAGGAAAGGCGTGTGGTGACCAATTTGTGATCAAGTAGTTGGATCAGCAAGCACTGGAAGTCTGCCTTAGGAAAGGAGCAGTGACAAAACAAGTGTGGAAGGGGAAACAGCCAACAATGAAATTTCGGGAGTCTTTTAAATGATCAGAATGTAAAGATATAGCTAACTGTCAAGAACAGAAGGATAAACTTTGAGGGAAGGGGAAGAAGGTGTTTGTACCAATGCAATCCTCACTCACCGAACTGACTCCTCATCCAGGGGTAAAGCGGACTGGGCAGTGTGGACGCAGTGTTGCTGGGGGGTTGCTGTGGGGGCTGCTGTGGACCTCCTGGCTGCGGCGGCTGTTGCGCCTGCTGGTGGGCTGCCACCACTTGCTGGTGATGGGGCGGACCTTGATCACATTGCTGCTGACTCACGTTGTTGTACATGAGGTGATTTTGTGCCGCGGCCTGGTGATTGTGATGGGGATGGTGATTCGCTTGCATGTGATGCTGAGGAGGTGCCTGCTGATGGTTCGCATGCTGCTGTTGAGAATGGTGATGATTTTGATGATTGTGGTTATTGAGCGTTGCCTGTGGGGGGCCTTCTAATGGTGGACTTCCGGAACCCAGAGCACCAGGACCCGCCACTGTGGCTGCCTGAAGTTTGCAGCTTGTGAAGACCACTGGCGTTTGATGTCCATTTGGATGCCCACCCCCTCCCAGATGTCCCATTCCACCATTGCTCGGTGAATTTGCTCTATAGCCACCCCCACCGCCACCGCTACCGCCACCGCCACCGGCACCATTACCATCCCCCATGAGACTACCATTACCTTGTTGGGTCCCATAATAAGCCGCGTTTCGAATATCCATACGATCATAAGGTGGAAATCTGGGGTAGGGCATACCCTGAGGCGGCTGACCCGCAGCAGGGGGACCGCCATAATGGTGCGGGGGGATACCTTGTCTGAGCCCTACAACTGTATGGTCACCACCGGCACAGGAACTGGGGTCTGAAGTGACGGCACCACCTGGCCCGCCACCCTGAGCCACCACCGCGGCCCCATAATGCTGATGTTGATGGGGGTGCTCCGCAGATACCACACCACCGTTACGTAAGTCCGGGATGTAAGAGTTAGCAAAATATGAACTCATGACTTCCTCCACCGCCACACCCACCACCACCTTTACACACTACTTGCCTCACCTTTATGATTTAAGGGAGAAGGCGTCGAAAGGCAAACACAGTGACACACACACAACCGCCTCCTAAATAATAATGAAATATGGAATCACCTAAAAGCAGAAAATAATCCTTATCACTGGCCACACAATATCACTGTATCACTTTTTTCTTACCCTACAAGCACAACACACTGAGAGTGACTGCACACTCCTAGTATTTCTTCCTCGTAAGTAACACTATTCTGCAGTAACACGTCGTCTTTCAGTCATCATAACACAACGGAGAAAACTGTAAAAACGAGGTAAGTTGAAAGAACTAATACACTTCCGGTGTCACCTCTACAAGAACGTTGTATGAAAAGTGAAGGATACAAAAGTGGAGCCGAAACAATATAAAAGAAACCCTCACATGTTACTTAGGCGAAAGAAGCAATTACTTTCAAAAATGTAGTATATACGCAATCTTTTTCTTGCAGTTGGGTCTACTAAACTTCTGTTGCAAACTTCTCTGTTGTCCTCCACAGTAAGAGAGACGACGTACAGAAGGGGGAAAAGATGTTGTGGAGCGTCGCCTGCGACCCCTGATGACCACTGCTAAACGTAACCTCCGGTCATTGTTGAGGCTGAAGTCCCGGTGACAACCACACCGTAGTTGGAGGAGGAATTTGAACTGTTGACTTCCCAACACTTTTCCTCTGGAAGTTGCTGATGCAGATAATGCTGGGCGAATCCACCACCAATAGAAATGTTCCTTGCATCCGCCCCTGAGAACACAATGTAACACAACAATTACACTCTATGGTTCAATGCAATTCAATTCACAATTTGCAACAGTACATGAAATATTATTGGCTTACTGCCTGGGGGCTACAGTAAATCGGTGTTACAGTAAGGGAATTGTTAAAAGTCGTTCTATTCTTTCACAGGTTTCGGTAAATAAACTTGTCAATATATGTTTGAATAGAGAAAATCTCTTTTCCAAACACCAAACGGATATGAAAGGTGTATGCGACACGTTATGTATGGCTAGGCTTTAGTTAGTACAATCATGGCTGTTACAAATCCTCTACGTTTCTGTGGGATCACAACAAAAACGTACTATGTCCTACGCACGGTAAAACTGGTGAGAACAAATGACATGACAAAGAGGAACATTCTTACTTCCTACAGAACCGTGCAGTATTGTTATCATTCAGAATTTCACTGGACGATTCAACTTGGCGGGAGAGTGAGCATCATTTCTGTTTCCTACTTGGGATGGTCCGGTTTCAAACCTCGAGCCCAAAAGAGGCTATTCAAACTGAAGATTGCAATGATTCTCATTAGTTCCTCGAGGCAAAAGGCAATACATTTCTTCAAAGCTTGTCGCTACCCCTATCGACATTATTTCAAATGCGTTTCGTCTGGCCCAGTGCAGGATCGAGCAGATATATCTTATAAACACAGTGATAAAGCTGTTAGCTTCTCAGCATACCCTGTCTCCGAATTAGACAAATGATTAGATGGACTAGGCAATGGATTTAATAGCCATTTGGTTGTGTTTACGTGAGATGTGCGGGGTATATTTCGCATTACCTGAGGCTAGCGGTCTCTTTAACCACTCGAACACAAGAGTGACAAGCTCTGATCACAGTCGAGACAGGTTTTACTGTAGATTGCCTACCCCCCCCCCCCTTCCGCCCGCCCATCAAAATGTCCTACGGAGCGTCCGTACTTCTAAATGAAACATGATTTCTGTAGAATTATTTCCCCCCTTTTGAACGATAGTTGTACGGTGGTATAAATAGTGATACATCAAGCGTATGGTAAATAAATAGGTGTGACTCATTTACGGCCCAATCGTGACAGTTTCCTGTAGAAGTTCAGATAAGTAGGAAAACAGCAGAAAATCCGGTCTCCAATCGAAAATCTAAATATGTGCCTCGAAATCCAGTGGGCTGTATAAAGGAAGAAAAACTTCCTAGGTGAGAAACGAATATAAATATCGGCACGACAATGGTCCACGTACTCGGTTTAAATTCTCTACTAATTTTGCTTATGTTTCAGCTCTCCCGACAGAAAGTTTCCGTGGATTTGTTCAACTCTCTAGGCGAATGACGGAGTACGTACAGCTACATTAATTCACAAGCTACTCCTTCCAGATATTTAGTCATTCTTCACGTCTGATGAGGTTCCCATCTCAATAAATGTTACACAATCTCTGAAGTGAAGAGTGGAAAAAGAATATGAAGACGCCTTCTTATACACTGAGAAGCCATAATTCACAGACGTCACAGGCAACTACGCTGCACAGCTATAGTAAACGAACATAATGCTTCATACAAAAAAAAACCGTAGTGTAAAATCATAGTGTAGAAAATCATTACACAACAGTAAGACAGAACCATAAAGTACTGACATATTCAACACGTACAATGCACAACCGCAATACACAATCATACAGCACAACCACAATGCATGAATGCGCTGCACAAACACATAATACTTTCAAAGTTTTCTTAATAAACAAAATTAATTTCATCTGTAACTTACTCGTTTAAATTAGCGGTTAATGAATTAATTTTAAATTTAATACGCCAATAAAATATTAACATGTTTGTCACAGAAGATGTTGTTATAACAGCAAGTACAGAATACAAAATAACTGTAAGTATTCTGGCACTGGAGGCTACAAAGTACTGTACGAGCACTCATTTATATTAGATTTTTTTTTGTGGTGCTGCCGCCCAACGCGGGCCATGGCCTCCTCATTCTTGAGGTTTCCAGATCACACACAACGACGCACCACAGTCAGAAGGACTCCTCAGGACGAGTGATCACCTCGTCGCAGAGACCTCTACCTGACAACACACAACACTCCCAACAGACAAACATCCATGCCCCTGGTGGGATTCGAACCCACAATCTCAGCAGGCAAGCGGCCGCAGACCTACGCCTTAGACCGCGCGGCCACTGGGACCGGCATATTAGATGTTAAGGGATATTAATTTAACAAACGAAAAACCAATAACCATTGTGCTTCCAGGTGTAAACAGGCCTACATCCATGTTTAAAATAACCATCAGTTGCATGGAATCCGAGAGATAATGCATGACTTGAATAAGTACAACGTAATACCAGCCACTCAGTCCTCAGTCATTCAGTTTAGGTCGTGGACTGCGGCTCGGTAGTATATCTGAAGACGGATTCAGAATAATGCTTTAGCCCACACAGTTACTTAAAATGCAACAACAGCTCCGTCCTATCCACTTGGTTCTGTGTTGCACGAAACACATCTTGTGACTCCTTCATAGCATGAATCTGTCAGTATCATTATTACAATTCACTCGAAAAAGTTCCATAACCGTCCCTTCCCGACAAACTCGTGCTTGAAAATCTCAAAACACAAAAAGGGCTAGGCAACCCTCCTCCCTTACCCTAAGGCACAAAAGACACCCCCATCCCTCTTCTATAGTGTCAACAACCACTTGTTCCCCATGATTGCTCTTCAAAAGATCGAATTTTACTTTGGTTGTATAATAAATTGCTAAAATATTGTAAATTTCTGCAACATTCTTTGTTAGTATCTCCAACGTGTACATTACTTTCAGGCCGCAAGAATAAAATGGGAAAATGTAATATGAAATGCCAACTTGACAACTTGATGCAACGAGGTCATTTTATTGATGTATTCTTAGCTCTACATGTTTCGGGCGTATGCGTTCATCTTCAGGAGCATTAGATGTTGAGTTGCAGCATATGGTTTTCTGTACAGAGCTTGTGTATGGGTGGTGGTCTTGAGAGCCGCTGTGTAGGTCATGTGTACGGTGCGGATGGTGCCGTCGGACGGGCACCATTAGCACCGTCTCAAGACCACCACCCATCCACAAACTCTGTGCAGAAAACCATATGCTGCAAATCAACATCTAATGCTCCTGAAGATGGGCGCATACGCACGAAACATGTAGAGCTAAGAATACATCAATAAAATTACCTAGTTGTATCAAACTGGCATTTCACTTTGTTTCATGAGGAAGATGCAGGTCAAACAACCCTCACGTTTGGGAAAAGGTAGTCATAACGTAATAATTCTGACAGTTTCACTACCCAGTGTTTAATCATTTCGAAACCTTAAGACTTGCAGGAAGTTGCATTGAATCTAAGATACGTATTTAATTTTTTCTCCAAAACCTTTCGTGTTTCGCTGTCATCAATACTTTGCGAGTTTATTCAATATTTGCTAATATACGTCTATTGCATTTGTCCGATTTTAAGCAACAATGGAATGTTTGGACAAAGCAAAGTGAATTCCCTAATTACATTTTTTTTAGGCATTGTAGATGGTGACCAGCGCAACACTTCTTCTAGAACCCTACAAGCTTTGAAGAAGAAGGTGACACTTTCTACAGAAACTTCTAGAATCGATGATCCTGCTACTTAGCGTTAACAATATATAATGTTTCAATATTCAATATGAGCGTTTTGGATACATCAAATTTTTCTGCTGCTTTTGTGTTCTGTCAAGAAAAAGACAGACATAGCCAAGACAATTTGCTCATATTCCTAATTTTTCGTAACTAGTGCTCCAAAAACATTTCCAGTTACATGTCATACTAGAAGTACACGTGACACTTACGGAACACAAAATTGTGTCCTAGTGAACATAACACGTGTATAACAATCGACAGCCTTAAATATGCTTCGTCGTGTATTCAGATGTGATGAGCAATACCTGCGAAACAGGAGGAAAACCGAATTGTCAAATTCGATGTAGTAATTTCCGTCTAACATCCAGTTATATGCGATTGGTAATTTTATGTAACAACTTCATTCTTGCGAAGTAAGATTATCGCTAAAGTCTTGATAAAGATTCAGAACTAGTAAACAGTTCTCAACCTTGCTGGGGATTGTAATGGCTCCCAAATCAGTGTTCGACACTCAGAATGCAAGAACGATGCTCCTCCGAAACGTCGGCAACTTTCTAGTTTTCAACACAGTGTAACATCCCAGACCCCTCAAACTCTTTCATAGTTCTGAAATTTTGGACGCGTTTTCAAAATCGCGAGAAGCGGCTATAAACTTCGTCCTGTCCCTCCGTCCGTCCGTCCTTCTGTCTCGCTCTCAGTTCGCATGGAACAACTCGGCTCCCAAGGGACGTGTTTTCATTGAATTTGGTGTCTGAGGATTTCTGAAAAATCTGTCACGAAAATTCAAGTGCCATAAAAATCTGACAACAATATAACGGACACTGTACTGTACATTTATGATATCTCGCAGAAGTCTTCTTAGAATTAGAAATATTTCGAGCGAAATTTGTAGAGAAAATCAAAACACATTTTATGTTCAATAAAGTTTTCCCGCAAGTCGTACCGTTTTTGAGAAGATGGGGAAAATATTGTACACTTGGCCAGGCCACAGATGGCAAGGTGATACGGCTCACGCGTTTTGCATGCTGGATAACTAAGGCTACAGGCACATAGTGAGAATATATAACAGTTGTTGCCTTCCCACGGCAACGGCAGTTACTCGAATGCGCCTCAATATTACGCTATGTGTGCACTTGCTCTCTTGTTTAATCACCACGGCATAATTTGCTCACAAAGTTGTTATGTACCTGACAAACAACATGGAGTCGTGTCCTACGTGTTCACTGAGCTTAACTTTGCATATTGACTTTATGCACGTGGTAACATACACCGTCCTTGACGCCACTCATTCCGTCACCATAATTCACTGACTGACACGAAACTGCACTTGCGCTCAACACTCTACCAAGCAAAAAAACTTTTCTCGTAGAAAAAAAGGAAATTTGTGAAGCAAAGGACAACAACTTTAGGGGAAAATAAAACAAAAAATAATTTAGTTTGAATTGTAATAAATTAAAATTGTTTTAATAAACATTTAGGAAAGATTCCTCCCTACCCCCCTATTCGTGACAGGCATCCCGTTGTGTGATAAGCTATACATACAGTAGAAGGTGGTTACCATGTACACAGCTGTTTTTGCTACATCAGTAGTATATGAAATGACGTATTTCGGCGGAAACCTTCACTATTTCACCAGGTCAAATGTTCATACAAACACGTGGATTGTCAGATTTTTTTTATATACCATACAAATTTTACAAGAAATAGGAAGTTATTTATTTTAATTTGCAAAATTTTTGTTAAACCATTCGACAAATGTCGCCCTGTAATTTTATTACCAGATTTTTACCTTCAATAGGTCAAAATATCAGCACATATTGAGATATGAGCTTACTGACTGAAGATACAGTCCAGAAAATCTTCTTTACAAGGTTTCGTGATGACTTCCTGTGGATAGTGCCTTAAATTGGCACGTGATGCACCAGAATTTACACTCACTTAAGAGGAATTAAAAGCCGGGCCTTTTCTGCAAACGATACAGGCGTGGAGATCGCACACTTCAGATTTACAGTACAAAGCACGTAAAGTTGAGTACGTGTCTTCGTTTAGTGAGAAACACCTGTAACATGTGTTGCTGAGAGTGACACGCTGCGGCAATTTCAACCTAATTACATTTTAATAAGGCAATAACTTCAAATGTTATATAAACAGCCAACACACTAATCACACAATATTATGTCACCCTATATAGGGACTTAACTAAAAACTTCCTAAGAAGGAAGTTGTTTTTAAATATAAATATTTTACCAAAATTCTGTATTGTAAAAGAAATAAAATTCCTTTGCTTGTGACTATGATATAATTCTTGTATTTTAAATAAAAGTTTGACCTGATAATGGCCTCACGGTTTTCGACCGAAACATGTTGTCAATTCATGTACAACTGCTACGGTAATACACAATTTTAAATACGTTTATCAGTTTCTATTTGCTTTCAGATACTAAAGCAAATTTTGAAGAAAAAAAAACCGTATGAAATAATGTACAGACTGCGTGAGAGAAATTTGTAATTTGCTTTACAGTTCGCTTCTCTGTGACCAAAATAAATGACTAAAATATTTTGGAATATAAAGTGAAAAGGGCAAAAGTCTTCCCTGACCATGCCGTGAAGACGTGGGGAGGGAGCTGAGTTGCAGCTGTACCCATTCATAACCTCGTCGCTGGAAGGAGAGTGGTCAAATCACGCCCCGCCCGTCTTACCCCTAGCAATGAAACCCATTAACTGTTGCAGATTGAATAGGAGGCTCTGTGGGCTCCAGAGACGGTCTGTACGTATTGGAAAAGAGAAATATCTCCTACCACTGCCGGAATTCAACCTCCGGATTGTTCAGCTCGTATCGCAGCCTAGCCGATACAAAGAGTATGCTATTACGGCAGCAAGATGACGGCACTAATCCCGTGACACTAAATGGTACGGAATAATACAGCGACAGGCATGCCGAACGTTGCCGTAGGAGACATGCTTTCGACTCGGAAGGTGCAGGGTTCGACTTTTCGGTCGGCAGCAGTCTGTCCTGACTGTTGCTTTAGTGGTATTTCTTACATCCTCGAGACATATGCTGGAATTGTATTTTAAAATAGACCACGATCATTACACAATCACGCAACACTGCAACAACAAATCAGAGTATCGCTCAAACTACAGTCCACTATTGGATCCAAGCCGGTTAGGGCCAACCATATCACATCTGTGTCCATGTCACAAAACTTCTCTATACGTATCATGTAAAAAGGTAAAGTGATCCCGTTACAGGCCCGTTGTGGCCCAGAGGGTGGGTAGAGGTATAGCTCTACTCTTCATGACCGCGGCACTAGAAGGGGATGAGTGGTCAGCAGCACGCCCCGGCCGCACTTTACCCTCGGGAAAGACCCGGTACCATTTTACAGGAGCCTGGGTAGGCCCCAGGGCCGGTCTGGACGGGAGGAATATCTCGTCCCCACCGGGATTCGATCCCGGACCGTCCAGCCCGTAGTCAGTCGTTATACCGACTGAGCTGCTCGGCCCACACATGTATCATTTGCTACATCTAAACCTAAAGCCTGTCTCGGCATAGACACTTTTACTATCGGATGACACGTATGAAAATGAATAACGAATATGCATTACATGAAAAATATTCGTGACTTCTGGGATGTGTGGCTGGGTAGTGTGCCAACAGTCAGCTACATTTCGTAGGAACTTAACATCTTGAACTTCAGCTTTACTGAAACCTTGGCAAATGTTTTGATATTAAAAAAATCTACTCTAGTGGGTTTCTCAAAAACATTAGTAAACGTTTACCAGACTGCATGACGTCACGTCTCGGAAGACTAACCGTCATAGTCACTGACATGAAAAGCTCAAATCATGAAATGCAATTACACCAAGGGTCCAGAAGCTTCCCAATAAAAGTCACCTGTATATTCTAGGTGCCAGAGAGGTAACATGAAGGACCTGCAATTGATCTGATTTTCACTGTTATCTGGCGCTTTCAGTTGTGTCCTTGTGAAATGATACACACTTTCATACATAAAGATTAAAAAAAACAGAAATAACTGTATTGAAAATATTAGGCTACGCGGCACAAAATATAGATGACGAAGACACGTGGCACCCTGAATTGATGCACAGCTTATTTACACCCAGGAGTAAACTATCAATTACTGAACCACAACAAGACACTGAAATTTGTATCCTACCTTACGTGACAAGAACACAGTAACAATGTCAGTAACATACACAGCAGACCAGTCTGTGATACCACGAGTTCACGTAACGTAGCAAAAGGCCTTCACAGTCTGACATGTTCCACAACCACAGACAGAGACTGACGGAACTGACAGACAAGATGTGAACTCCTACGCACGTGGTTCTGATACACCACGTCATTCTAATAGCTGATGATGCTGCGTTTAAGCTTGTCACATGGTAAGAGACGGCTGTGAGAAATGGGAGGCGGAACACAACAAACGTGGATATCACTCCGGGAATCTGCACACGGCAAGGGGAAGGAAAGAGGGTGACAAGACTTAAAACTCCAATGGCAAAAAGAGGAAAAAGATGCGAGTGAAAATATGTGTCTCAAAGGAATAGCGAGAAATTAAAATTCGGACTCCAACATTGTTTCATAAAAAAAATTCAGGACATCACGCCAATAATTGATTCTTGTTACTCAATTATTATGCCAACTACTGCACATATATAAAATTTATAAAATTTATGTATGTGCAGTAGTTGGTATAATAATTGAGTAACTCTACAACATGCAAGGTGTAACAACGAAAATTGATTCTTGTATTTGAAGGTTTTATGGTGTTTGTTAATTAACCGAGCGGTTTAACTTATTTACTGTTTAATCAACTGTGCTGTAAATATTAATATGCTTTAAGAAGTTAAATGGACATTACAACTGCAATATCATAGACTCTTGAAGAGAAAGAAGTTGTAGAAACTTTCTTGGCATTAACCCGGGATTGTGTGAGAAACTGGTTTCCTTTCATTATCTTTATTATTACGCCTCTAAAATTACAGTTTAAAAGCGAGATTTCAGGCTTCTGCTGCAGTGCAGAAGATTTTTTTCAATATTCTGGGTTGTTTCGCGGCGTATGTACGTAGTTGTTTACCGACGTCTCAGGACAGCCTGTCTGTTCCATTTTCAGGGAACAGCTTGATCCTGAAGATGGAACTGATATGCTCTGCCGAAACGTCCCAAATAACTACCCACATACGTTGCGTGACAAACTATAAGAGAGAAGACCATTATGATTTAGTGATATAAATAAAAACGGGGTGTTGGATTGTCAAACTCGATTAAAACTAATTAATATGCAGTGATGTCTTTCCCTCAAGTACCCCTTCATTTCATTTCGTAGATCACAGTTCTGTGTACTGCTTTCTTTGTACAGTCAACCCTAGACTTCACAACTTACCAGCAGGCTGTTAAGAGTAGGAACGTGATGAAACGTGTTCCGCATCATAAACAGCAAGCAAAGAAAAGTAAAGAATACCTTCACCTGTTCTTCACATCAGACTTGTAAGTAGTGCGTAAGAACTTCCTTCCCATCAGCTCATTCTCATTCACATAAAATATTCGGTACCATATCACGATGTTCTATTCAGCACTGACCTTATGAAGGTTTTAAGCGTAGAACGAACCCAAATTACTTTTTCCTCCACTATAAATTGTGTACTTACAGATATTTAAAAATCACTTTTGTTTGTTGGAAGTTTAAAATTTTAAGTACGAACTTTTGAGAATAACTCCGTGGAAATGATATAAATTCTGCAGCTGCTAGGTATGGGACGTGCAGAAATGTAAAGAAGAAACCGATATTTAAGAAACGAAAAGAAATACAATACCTGTGTCATAGAAAGCCAAGTGGTTAAGTGGGTAGATATGATTTATAGTAAACCTGTACACATTCAACATATATCATAAAAGGAAGAGGTTTTTTACAAAGATTTCTCTTCGAAAATTAAATGTATTTCTTCAGTATTCGCAAAATTTTGTATTTACGTTGTAACTTTTAATATTTGATAGGCAACATGAATTTACCCCCTTCCTCTGTCCCAAGAATAATTTCTTAGTGTTCCCTTTACCACTGCATATGTTGCCAAGACATCACAACATATGCACTTCGTTAGGGAAGTTTGTCGCCGTTAATACATCTCCGAGGCTACAGACTAAATGGGCCAGAATGACACGTAAGGAGAAGGACAGAGGATGGAAAAGGAGGACAAGCCGTGGCGGTACCACAAATTAAAAATGGACCAAGAGCCAACATAAAGTCACAGGTACAGAAAATGAGAATCAGGAATTTCTGGGAAACAACGTCGGTACCCGTCCGCATTCCTTATTAGCGATTGTTTCGATAGTAAGGCTGTCCACAGCTGTGTATTCACTGTGAGGCTATCTATCCCTCTGCACGCCATTAACACACAGGTATACGTAGGAGTGGAGGTAGGGCTTTACGCAATCATGTATGGAGGCAAACGGTTAGATTCACGTCCCGGCCGCCCTACCCCGGGTAAAGAGCACGCGACATGCATTGAATAGGAGGATGGAAGCCACTAATCCTCAAAATTGCAGTCCGTATACCACCCACAATCACGTGTGCACTGGGCATACTGTACATATATGCAGTATATGTAGGTCGCACTGCACTACGTTCAGTGGGATCGAAAGTCTTGATCATGTTTCATTTCGATTGGACCCAGGTTCAAAACTCAACCCAGATATCAGTTCAAATGATTTACGTTTTTCGCTTGTTCTTCCTTTCCGTCTCTCGGACCAAATGCACTTATAGTTCCACAACTTCTCATTATCATTTCAGGTACTTCGTTCTGACGGAACAAAAACATTAACTACATTAGAGTACCACATAAAAAAAGTGTCTTAGAATTGATATATGGAGTACGCATGGAGGAATTTGTATGCGTGGAAGAAACAGAGGCGTAGATAGCAGGATGATATTAAAATAGATCTTAAAAGAAAGAAATTGTTGCGGGTACGTATTGTTTAAATTGGGACATAATGAGCGGAAATTCCAGGATTTTAAAAAGAGGAAATTGTTGCTTGGGGTTTTATAAAAGAACTGAATTTTTCCGTTCGTTAATTAATGCTAACCACACAGAAGACCCTGTTTCCTGTACAGTGGGGTTAGCCAGTAGCTACATTAGACCATATAATCTTCCGCCCACGAGGGTAAAGAACAAACGAACGTCTCCTATGTTCCTGTAACCGTGCCCGTCAGCCGCTGCAGTGAAGGTAAAGCAGTCCCGTTACAGGCCTGGACAGGACCAGAGGGTTCCAGGAAGTTAAGGTTCCTAGATTTCGTGACAACAGCACAGGATGGTGGTAGGTTGTCAGCCTTACGCACCGTCCGCCTTTACCCGCAGGAAATACTCCTGGTACTCATTTCTGTTAGAGGCTGAGTCGACCCCAGGACCATAGTGCGATCGGAAGGGTTTTATGTCAATGAAAAACCCACTGACACCAGCTGAGATCGAACCAGCGACCTTCCGATTTGTAGCACAGCACCTTAACCACTGTGCCACCGCGGTCCCCCGCCGCTGCAGTAGACCTGCTGGATAATGACTGCGTTATATTGCGTTAACAAACACTGTAAGTATCGAAACAAAGACGTGACATAGTATAGAGAAGTCAGGATATTTCCACATAGCCTGTAACACTTCTGGCGCATTGACTCTCGCGTTTTCCTTACATTTTCAATTCATGAAAATGCGCGTCTCTTAAATGCGCCTCTCTACACTTCAGAGAACATACACTATGCGATTTTCCTACGTCCTAATGATTTACAATCAATCATATTCCTAACTCGTAGGCGTAGAGATATGATGAACGCGGATATTAAGAGTCGACTGCTATATTTTATTATTTGGCGCTACAGCCCCCAGTGGGCCAGGGCCTCCTCACGAGCGTTAAATTTTTTTCGTGGAAACGGCATTAAAAAGATATGCCAATCTAGATACCTCCTGTTTAAAAAAATGATTTGAACATTAGTACACCACTAAAGGACACAAAATGACGCGAAATTAAGTTCCCTAAATTAGAGGTAACAACATGGCTGGCGTGCGAAATTATGAGGCAGAAGCGACTATAGCTCAGCTAACTTTCAGTGTTGAAATCATGTGAAAAAAATGTAACAATCTTGACATTACGCTTTTTTATCCGTGTAGCAGGCTGGCCTGCTAAACGGATACCAGCCCAACCCAGCCACACCGAAACTGCAACACACATCGAAACAAGAACACACGACCAATGTGGTGGTACAATAGAAAAGTCGCAGGCTCCTGATGATGGATGTATTAATGTCCGAAACATGTTGAGCATAGAGGACGTGAAATAAACTTAATAACTAGTGACATCAAGTTGGTCTCTTATTCTTCAAATAACATTTTGAACATTTTAAACAAAGTTTATTCAAAAAAAAATTTATAATTGTAACGCTGCGAATCTTTGAATTTATGCTCGGAAAATATAATGTATAATGTATACACAATGGTGCAGTTGGTTGAACATTGCACTACAAGCCGGAAGTTCATGGGTTCGATTCCCGATGGAGTAATTAGGATCTTTGACCTAATTCTTCCGGCCGCACTATGGCCCTGAGATCGTATTTCCTGGGAGTAAAGGCGGCCGATGTGTAGGGTTGACAACCTTGCTTATTGTGACAGCCTCAAACTCCTGGAGCCCTAACAACCTGTCCAGACCTGTATAGGGATTGCTTTAACTATACGCGTAAAAAATGTTCGGGACATGTCTGTGGTGAATGTTCTGCGACAACATCTCATCGCGAAGGCCTGTGATCGTCTCAAATGAGTACATCTGAGAGTTGTTCTTGTCAGAGTGGAATTTGGATATATTTCCTTGGAGTACTTCAGTTTTCATCTGTTACTGACATGCCACAAATGCTTCGTACCCATTCATTTACCTATTACGGACGCTGTGTAACCATATTAATTGATGTACTGAATAATGCTGCACAGAAACGAAATGAAACAACACAAATGTGCATGTAGAACTAGAAAAGTATACAAGAAGGAAATAATCTTTCATTTCAGCTAGAAAGTTCTTGCATGCGTACAGACCTATAATTTTTCATACCGTATGTCAATTGCGAAGAGAATAAGATAATTTGAGCACTGACGGATTCGCGATAAGATAATCTGCTTCTTTGTTTTTTTTACAAAGAAATCTAGGGTTACATAGCTTTAAGTACACTAAATTTCATATCAGTATTTAACATGTGCTTAGTAAATTCGAGCCCACATCGTTGGTGTACGCTTACCGTGTATTATTTTATTAAATTCTTTGTTCTTTGTCTCAGAATTGGTCACAAAAATCGAAAACCTTAAGCGTAATAAAATGGAAAGTTTAACATCAAATGTATATACAAACATTTTTACTGTGGCACAGGACTGAAACATTCCCAACCCACAGAGACAGGAATATTTTGAACAATACAAAAGTCCAATTCTGAAGTTGCATTATTCCATAGCAAAGCTGGGTTACGTAAAAGAAGAGTCAAAACGAAAGTTTTACGATCTTTGTGCCAGCAATAAACCAAACTCTCCTTCAGACAGAGACGTCGCTCTTTTGTTAAAGAGGGAGCATTCAAACATCTAAAATTTTCAAAACATAACAATGTACCTTCAAAATAAAATAATCGGTCTTGTTTCGTTAAAATTTACCAACATAAATTACATTTCTGTAGCGTCACTAAATTTGTTACACTCAAGCACCGAAAACAACACAAGAAGTTATAGTAACAAGCAGACGAGACCAAAGATGTACAATATACATGCCTATGACTATTAAATTATTCAACAGTGCACAACGGCATAGAGTTCCATTCCATTCCATGCTAACAGCTGTTAGAATTTATTCTAACAGTCAATCACGCCACTTTTAGGATATAATTTCTCTGCACTGAAACATCTAAGGTCATAACACCAGGAAACAAGAACATTATAAAGTTTTTTGGGACGTTACGCTGTGTCATTTGGCAAGCACTCGTATTTTCCGACGTTTCGAAGGTTCCTTAACCCTGAAGATGAAAGTAATACCTTCCTTAGAAACGTGGATAACTACTTGCCGTTCGGCATGGTGTAACGTCCCCTCCAAAAAGTATTGTATATCTTCAGCAACTCCGAACTATAAAACGCCTTCCATTCCAAAGATTTCGTTGTCCTGGGATATCACACTAAGACAAAGGGTAATAAGTTCCCATTGTTTCGAGGGTACGTAGTACTTCCATGTTCAAGAGCTGACATGTTCTTGAAGAAATAATCTTAAGACCTATCGACCTCTAAAGATGGTGGGTCCGATTTACCCATTAACCTAGTGCAATATCCTAGAAGAACAGAATCTTCAAACGTGCCATTACCAAAAGCTGAAAACTCGAATTCTTTCCCTTCCTCTTATAAGAAACAGACCCAAACATACAGTGTTTTTGCGTCTCTCGTCCATTACCAGCCACAGAATACCAAAGTGGTTTCACATCTACAGAAAACTTTTACGCAAAAATAAGAAAACTTTCTCTTTGCGGTCCCTTTTATCTGCTGCCTGACCGCGGTTGTTGTTACAAACCCCCGTAAAATTTCACTCGCTTCTTTACAGTAAACTACACCAGCACCTCAAAGTGTTCCGTTCTTAGTTGTTGGTCGATGATCTAGTGATCACAACCTCATGTAGCATCTGCTCTGTGTTCTTCAGCTACGAATTCTGGCTTCTACATGGAACGTCAACTCTAAACGAACTGAGGTAAGTGTCTCTATCAAATATCTGGCTTGGAACACTCGTGAAAGTTGGCTATACTTCTGTAATGCATCTCTTAAAACACACTTCCGTTGCGTCCAAAGCCTGACGCATGCATCTCGGAGTCATTAAGAGCTCCAGCAAATTCTCACCGGATGAATAATAAAAAGCAGCAACGAATATTTCGGTCCTGTAGACCATAAGACGCAAACATAACGTTGGGGCAATATTAGAAAAGTTTATTTTATTTTGTGAATAAATTTTACTTACTGCCATATTTATGTGGAATATATCATATAGAGGGGGTCGAGAACTATATTTTAGTGCGATTGCTAGTTAACAATCATTAATATTAACTAATTGCATGTGGCAGAGTCCTTCTTTAGAAGGTAATATTTTATCATCTGGTTAAGAAACTCCACGCATTTTATGGAACCGAAGTTTCACTATTATGTTCTTTTCTCGAGCCAGAAAGATCTAGCCCAACGCATGTGAGCCTATTTATTTATGATTTTAAAATATATAAGATTTTAATATTATCTTCTTATCCAAGCAGTCTTGGGACTTCAAAGAAGTGGTATTTTTCTCAGATTTCCACACCAAAATTCTGTACGCATTTATTTTCTTCCCAATTCCTTCCACACGCCCTCCTGTCATTCCTTTTGATTTTATCAAGCTAAAAATATTTGATAACTATCAGGAATTATGAAGCTCCTCTTTATTGAAAAAAATATTTTTATTACTAGCATATTAGTAATTTTCTCTTTAAATTTATCTATGCAAGAATATGTCCAAATTTCATCATATCTCTACAAATTTTATTCAACACCACATTTTTCACTCTGGTTTATACTAATCGAAATAATTCTATTGACGTATTTAGCTTTGCACAAACAGTGTAACTGAGGCTTCAGATCATAAACGTTAAGCACTGACATCCAGTTGCACCGAATATGTACGATCTGCTGTAGCATAAAGCTGCCGACAGATCCAGCTCATGCAAGGCTGTTGTCTGAATAATGACACAAACTGTTTGTTCGAAACTGGACTGTAGGCAGACAGAACTTGATACACGAATTACATGAATTTCTATCGTATAAAACATCAATTAATTGTGGTTGTTAATATCGTAATTGGTCCTAGGATATTAACCTGTAGCCCCTCCTTGTAGCTACTTGCAGGCACTACGAAATAAAGACACTACAGCACGAAACTCATACATTATCTGATTAAAAATCAGGTGATGAAACTTTGCAAGTGTAGTACAATTTTGTTAGATAAGTTGGGATGGTGTATCACGGGAAGGAAGATGTGATAGGGCTGTATAGTTGCATATATTGGACTCTTGGAGGTCGCATTTAATTTAATCAAGGAAGTTGTAGGGGTTGGAAGGGTTCGTAGAGTTAAGAGAGGGCGGTGGACGGGGTAAAGGAAGAGAAGTGTGGTGGGGATGAAAGGGGTTCTGCGCTAATGCATGAGGTGTAAATGTAGCATAGGTACCCCTACTGTTATCTCTGACCAAAGCAATAAATACTCTGTACAGTCGCCCTAAAATCATAGCAACATATTTCATGGAGTATAAAATTTAATAGCCAGGATGAAAGCTGAAGTTTAGCAACAAACCCGGTAAGGGTGGTAGTGTTACTTGTATGGTACTTACATCTTCATGTTACTCTATTAATCAGCTTCAGCCGAGTAATGTAATTTGTCATAGTCATTCCATATTACCCATTCAAATAATGCTAATATTATTCATATTAAAATACAGAACGAATTTTCCTCTATTTTATTCGTGAATTCAGTAAGTGCAATAATCTTATACGTATGTCATCAAATATCTATTACCGTGAAAAAAAAAATAATTTTTGACTGTGTGATTTGAAACTTTCACAGTGTTGTTGATAAAGAATCAAGTCTTCTGATGTTTACTGGTGTGTCTATTAGTAACTATTTATCGTCGTTTAGGAAGATCTCCTTACGTCCATCTTCAGGGTTGTAGAGAAATTTAAACTTTAAAATTCTACACGTTAATGATTGGTGTTAATTGTGTCTCAGTTTTCCAATTAATTTCATTGCAACAAAGAAGTGAAGCACAAATAAGAATCAAAGAATTTAATTTGTCCGAAACGTTTCTGTTGCTGATTCGTGATGTCCCTAGAGGGACTAATAATTTAGCTATTTTCCCCAATCGTTTCTGTGTCAGACTAATTTAAAACAGATTACGATACAGTCACCCTGTCCATTATCGGACTAATTCTTCAACATTTCTTAACGCCTTCTGGTAAAGTAACTGATCTGCACCTTAAAAAACAATGCACATCTTAAGTAAGATGACCATTTATTTCGCCTAAATTACAGACCGACTGACTCAAACTAATGCACAGCTAACCAAACACCCTAACAGCCACTTAATTAACCAATCACGTAACTCCTAATCAAACATTCTACAAGCTAAGTAATTGAGCAATCAATTACGTACATGGAGCATAACTTTTCCTGAAAAAGTAGCAGTCACTTAGCTAATGAGGGGATTTCCGACTTTCCATGAAACTCGAGTTTAATTACAGATCAAACCACTGGCTCCAATCCCATGCCAGCTGAATCCAGTCCACACTTAGCTGCTACGCTTTTTAAGACTTACCTTAAAATTACTTTCCCAAGCGTGCTCCATGCCAAGTGATATAATCTCTTAAGAACTTCCATTACTTATATTAATTACATAGTGTTAATAACTTATTAGATGATAATGTGAATTACACTTTATTTAATGACACTATGTCGATCGATTACGTAACTTCAGATGGTTGAATGTGACGTTCAGCATTGTTGACGATGAACAGTTGAATCCGAAACAAAGAATCATAACCGAACTCAAAAATTAACCTCAACGATGAAGAGTCCCTGCAAGTCGAAGTCAAAAGTCATTATCAATAATCCCGTAAAATGTTACAATGTCAAGATCTACAACGATTTCCACAGTAAATTCATTCAGTCTTACTATTATAAAGGAAGACATAAAAAAGTTCTTCTCTTCAATAATACGCTTAGTTCATAATCCGAATAATGAATGCCTTCAGTGTCTCAATCACCGTTTAACACTAATACTGTAACAAATCGTAATATGATAATAAATTATATATACCTTAACAAATTTAAGTAAATTAGACTATATATTGTAGTTGCATTGGTATTAAGTGAGCACGTTCTTCTAATTTTCAAAAAATGTAGGAACCACCTAAAATCTAAATATTATAATATTAAAAATTTCCATATACAGCACGCATAATATTCATTTGTCTGGGCCCCCCGCAATTTGTACACCCCTGTTAGAACCTATTTACGTCACTCGAAGAGTTACACTGGTGTACAAGGCACAGGAACGGAATATATTAAATTATCTCCTCGACTGCTTACAGTAGGTGTGCAGAGGAACACTTGGCAGGTATATTCTGATTATCGATACCGAACACATGTACATCTCACAAACAACGACAATGGCGCGTCCTCATTTTGCGGGTTAAGAAGACTACCTGCAGATATGCAGGGTAGCTGCGAATATTTTAAATAGGCAGTCGCTGCCATTACAAAATGGGTGGTCCTCTAATTTACGGTTTTAACGAAGGTCTAACATTTCATTGTAAAGGAATTAGAATTTTACGCAATATTACACAAAGACTCTGATATAGGAACCATAGGCGGTCACTTGTGAACAAGTAAATAAATTCGCATTGTATGAAAATGCAAGGATTTTTTAAAGTAATTAAATAACCATTAATTTACCAAGAGGGACTGCATCCCATGAGGTCAGGTACTACCCATAGCAAACAGATGAGCTAACGATTACGCAAAGAAAAAATTCTGCTTTTATTGCTGTACTTTTATATGAGAATAAATGCATTATTCACGCCCTCAAATATATTAAATTTGGGGGGAATATTAGGCAAAGGGTGGAAGTTTAACACAATGTATTAATACACAAAGCATTATTCCCATTGTTTCAAGTAATATTTATGTGACGATGTAACATGTTATATATCCTAGGCTTATCTACAGTGAATGCCTCAGAAATGAGAACGAAAAGGGTGTAAATGGTGTTTCAAGATGAAGGCGTATATCTATTGTGAAAAGGGTTGGTTTTAGTGTAAAGTTCCATGGGGAAGGAAAGCGGAGGGATATATGTAAGACCCAATCATTTAGTCTCTGTGGAGTTTATGTTGGTTTAGTTTCTGGTTCAGATGGCACATCCTGGCTGCACTGCGTGTCGGACCACATAGCTGTTTTTCTTCCCTCCCCATTCCCTTTCCGCTAATGGCTAACAAGTAGTCAGTAGCGCCCTCGGTGGGAAACTCTGGAACTCGATGCTCCAACCTCACTGTGGCAAATTACAAGACGCCTCACATAGTAGGCAACCCAAACAACATTCTAATATTGTTGGGTAGTGTACCGACGAGGCGAAAAGCCGAATGTGGGCCAACAAGGAAGGGTGTATTATTGGCATAAACAAAAACTGTGGTGAAGAGTAAAAAAACTGAAAAGTTACGGGCACAAGTATGCCGAATGATTAGGTGTTAAATTTATTAATTCAGTTTTTACAACGATTTTTAATTCACTTTCACAGTATTTATTAGACTTCAAGGCTGATGAAACAGGCAGCTTTCAAGGACAGTGAATTAAGTGATCAGCCTTCCAACTTGTTTCCGGAAGACACGCAGTTCAATACTCGGCCCCACACTGACAGTCATAAATGGGGTTTCACAAGGTGTCCCTCCGTCCCTCCATTGATATTCCAATATATTACTTCAAACTGGGATACAACTGCTTCCTTCCACACCCCTTCCAATTCAATAATTTTTTAAATTCCCCCAAATCGATTCTATGTGACGTTATTTTCTGAAGGCGTTGTCAAACCGTGAATGAATACGTGAGTTTCAAATTGGGAAGTTTTGTATCCCATTGTGGGGTTACAGTTTTAGTAAAAAACAGGGGTGGAAGAGATCCAGGAATAGATGGGACAATAATATTAGAACAATTCGATTTTATGGTCTAATCCAATAGGCGGAAGTAAGGTCCGGGACTCCATTGGCGGGCATTTGTAAAGAAACAATAAACTTTTCCTCAAACACTGGAATTTTTTGGTTATATTCCTCAAGCGAGGATACGTTATATGGGGTTAATAATTTATTACATAAACTTATATTTGGGTCAACGTTCGTTTCTGTACCTGGACATTTTTATCTTAAACAGTTCCAGTTGTTTATGAGTAACAGAATATATTTACAGCAAAATGTCATAATTTTTATGAATTTTAGGACAGCATACGATACATTGTGGGCCGGGTAGCTCAGTCAGCATAGCGACTGGCTACGGGCTGGACGGTCCGGGGATCGAAACCCGGTGGAGGCGAGATTTTCCGCACCTGTTGAGACCGGCCCTGGTGCCCACCCAACCTCCTGTACAACGGGTACCGGGTCTTTTCCGGAGGTAAAGAGCGGTCAGGGCGTGACGCTGACCCCTCACCCCCTTCTAGTGCCGTGGTAAAGAAAGAGTAGAGCCATACCTCTACTCCCCTTATGGGCCGTACGGCCTGTACAGAGCCTCAGTGCCTGTACAAGGTTGCACTTTACTTTTACTTTACCTACACTATATATTATTTAAGACCATAAACCATTTCAAATGAAGCGGGATCGGACAAAAGATTCACTGCGGAAGTTCTCTTTAGGATGATGCCTCCAAATAAAGTTTCAATAAAGTAATATTACACACTGTTATAAATATTAGACTAAACCTGTATCTTTACGGATTTTAGTGTCTAATTCTCCCTAGTACGACTCCTTTCTCATATTATGTGGTCATGCACAGTAGGACACATGTTTGTTTAGTTTCCTTACCCATAAATTTAATAAATTAAAAAAAACAGGTGTTCCGTTATAGGAAATCTAAATTAGCATCAAGATACACCTACCAACATTAATTTATAGTCAGGCATCTGGCCAAAAAATTTTAAGTGGGGGACCTTGTCATACTTGCCGTATATTATACTAGTGTCATTGACCTTTCACATTTATTTAGCATAGATCTTAACATCTCACCGACAGTCACAGGTGCAACCTTAAAATGAACAAGATAAATCTCTATTCTTTAAAATATGTCGAACGTTTTCTGTTTGGAAGCTTGTATGCAGGTAGCTCGCAGGGAGTTGAAAATTGTAATTAAAATGAGTTAATATTTTTACTTTCACATCTTTTCCGTATAAATAATTATTTACGTGGAAAAATGCAATACGTATCACCAAGCGTGATCAGGGTCCAAGCGCTCTGTTCCCCCGTAATATATGTCAAATCAACAGAAGAACCTTCAATAGACTTCGTACTGACCAACATGCCTACCAGAAGCCTAAAAGAACCAAACTACTTGCGATGAATTATATTGAACATAAGCGATGAATTTAAGCTATAGTCAGCTAAAGTTTTTTAAGTGTGCATGTGTGTGTGTGTGTGTGTGTGCGCGCGCAAAAATTGGACTCGTTTAAAGCAAGCAGTAAGAAAGCATTTTTGATGTTATCTACTACATAATGGCAGTACCCAAGCCAAGGAATTAGAACTGGATTTCAATAAAAAGCACGCACACACACACACCTATATATAGGTATGTGTGTATTTTATTAATTATAATTATATATATATATATATGAAAATAAAACAATTTACGAAAGAAGAGAATTCAACCTACACAATTTCAACGAAATTATACTGGATTATAGAGGCAAGTAGACTTAATAGTTAAGAATAAAAGCTACACGCACTCTCGTTTTAGTGTTTAAATACTGTATATTCCGACTGGCAAAGAAACGTACGTCTACCAAAGGAAAGATGGACAGACCCAACCCCTTATAGCTACGGAATACATCTAAAATTACTTATATCCCTTTGTTTGTAGATAATATTAAAATGAAGCTCTAATGAATTTTTGAGCGGCACTAAAATAACGCCAGTAGCACATCATCGCGAAAATACTGTGAAACACATCTTCCAGAACTTAAAGAATGTAGACCTAATTACCACTCGTTAATTACAAAACTTTAAACAAAGCCTGTTAATAATCAATTCCCTGATTATTAATGGAGTTTAAAACATGCATGGCACATAGAGACTGTACAGTGGATAAATTAGACAGGGAGCTGGAGCAGATGTTGGAAGGGACAACACCCCAGTACTCGCCAGACCTGTTTTAACTCTGTAATTTATAGTAATTTAAACGATGAGTTCCCGTTATAGTGTATAATACTAGGCTTGTCCTACTACACGAACCGTTATGTAGTCTGCTAGACCTTGCACCTAAAGTAACATCAAAACCAAAAACATACGTGCCAGTCCAAAACTGAACTCACTGTGGCCAAAGATGGCAGATCGTCGTATCTAAGAAAAAGAATTTTTATTTAAAACTTTGGATAAATTCTAATCCTTAAATTCCTTATTTAAACATCAAGATTGTTTCTTATATGACGTCGTTTTGAGTAGTGAAATATCACATCTTCTAACTTAATAGCCATTCAGTGTCAGCATTTATCATTCCTGTCTGACTTAAAATCTGTTGCTGTAGGCAACATTTCGTATTTTATGTCCTTTCAGTTGTCTTGTAGATCATTCATATCTTCTGGGATGAAGGCATTACAATCTTTCGAAACGTCGGTGTTCACAAATCGTCACACCCGGCTGGCTTCAATTTTTTTTTTTTTTGTATTTTCGTTTACTAGGTATTAGTACCTAGAATGAATTAATGGAAATATAGAAAATAAATAATGTGAAACTTCACGATTTGGACTCCTCAGACTATATTATTCGGGTCATCAAATCAATAAGAATGAGAAGGGAAATACGTAACAAATATGGATGAGACGAAAGGTGCATTCAGGGTTTTGGTGAAAAATCTGGACAATTTGAAGACCTAGGCGTAAATAGGGATATTATTAAAATGGATATTAAATACCAAGTATGGGAGGGCGTGGGCTGGATTAATCTGGCTTAGGATAAGGAAAGAGTTGAGCTGATTTGAACAGGGTAACGAACAACGAATTTCATAAAATAACGGGAGTTTCTGGATTAGCTGAGCTCTCAGGATGGACTCTGATCCTTGGAGTTCGTCAGTTCGTTACATCGACTGCCTATAGCAGGGTAGTCAATGAGAGAGACTGTTTCTGACTGACATGATGTTGACAATTTAAAAAAAAGTGAAAATTTGATTGTATGGAATGAGCAGTATCATTTATACATGCGTAATTTACTGAAAGAACCTACCAAGGAAGTTGGCTCATGCGGTAACTCGCCTGACGTTTATTACTGAGGTGTCCAATTCGGACATCGGCAGCCACACTTACTGTCTCAACACACATTCTGTAACTTAACTCGTAACTTCTAACAAACGCTACCACAGCAGGAATACTTACTAACTTACTCCATGGTGCAGAGACCTTCTTGAGAAGCTAACTGGTTTGCAGCTAGTCAAGAAATTCCCCGCATTTCACGGAACCCGAAGGTTCATTACCGCACTCACAAGCGTCCGCCACCTGT
>Ga0123352_10001506_pt1 | contig 31103 bp, 15 predicted proteins | sample TergutLab28metaG_FD_89700 | JGI IMG/M metagenome (GOLD analysis project Ga0123352, IMG submission 89700) | Labiotermes labralis P1 segment gut microbial communities from Petit-Saut dam, French Guiana - Lab288 P1 | ecosystem: Host-associated > Arthropoda: Insects > Digestive system > Gut ...
GGCCATTATCTCCGTAACCGTTCAACTTTGGATATAGGTGTTTTGGGTTATATCGGTATACTTTAACATAAGGAACACTCTCCCGAAGTCTGGCACATTCCTCCTGGGACACCCTGTATACATTGCCTGTCTTGTCCATCAGTTAGATCCATTGACGTCTTATGTGATTCAGATTCTATTGTATTTTTTTGTTTTACATGTACCAGACATTTTTGTCATATTTCCCACAGTCTTAAGATATTTAACGGAATAATAATCTATCTCTACGTTACGTGGTGTGCCTTCAGAATTTGATTATTATTCATCAGATCAACAAAAGCACGTTTTATGTCGGAACCCGCGGTTTTATTTCATATTCGGTAGAACTCTTCTTTGACCTTGTCCTAAGCCACTGACTTCTTCTTAAGGCTTCGAATTCACACAGATCTTTTATGTATATTCCGTGTTAACAATTTCAGAAATAATCTCTCACAGTCAGATCCCATAGAAGAATATGGAATGATTAAGTTGTCGTTCTTGTGCTACATCCGTCTCGATCTAATGATACTAAGAACAGTATCTGAAAGTACAGAACTTACTTTATATAACCTTCTCCAGTACATTTTCACTTGGTCAGCCTTGGATCCTAATTCCGTTCTTTGTAATTTATGTTCACGGAGATTTTATTTTTACCTTGCAGTGGAACGTTAGATTGAGTTCCTGGCGTAATTATAGTCTTGTGTATTTTAGATGACTCTGAGAGGAAAAAAACGCCATTATCCTGCTGTCCCAGATATTTGTTCCATTACATCTCTCTCTCATCTCTTCAATCATCTTCCCAAACCTTCGTTCTCGTTAGGTTTGAATGCTGTTAAATTTTCTGGCGTTCTTTTGCATTCCATACGTGTTACGTGTCGTTTTAAATTATCTCCGTAGCTTTATACGGTCGATTGAATTCCTGATTCTGCAGAAAATACTTCATTGTGTTCATTATCAGATATTATGTACAGTCAAACCTCGATATAACACCGCCCTCACGCAGTGCCCGTTGAAGTCCGTGAGCACACATGCCCTACTATGCCATACCGCCACAAAATGCGGCAACAAACAGTGGCGCTGTATCAAGATGTGAGTTTGTCTTGCAGTTCTGTAGAGAATTCTTAATCTGCATGCCAAGACTCTGTCTTTATTTACTTTTCTAACCATCCTTGCAAGTAGTGTATAAACGTTTAAATCCTAATTGATGAATAAAATTAGAGTTGCTTCTACCAGACAGCTGGAGCAAGTTGCTTAGGGAGGAATTTAATGATTTCTGTTCTCCACCAAACATCACTAAGGTGATAAGATTGAGGAGGATGAAATAGGTTGGACAGTGTCACTTACGGGGAAAAGGGAACGAGATAGGAAATGTACGTACAGCATAACGTTGTGCTGCGTTCGCGTAATGATTATACATCTCGTCTGTCCTAACAGTATGCTACTATTCCACTGGAATTTAGTCACCAGCAACAATGAATTTTTATTATTGTCGAACTAAGTATTGTTGCCATGGAATCTCAGTAATGGTTTCCTTTGTACTAAGACCACTTGTCGCTGTCAACAATATAACGCCTTGCCATTGAAACGCAACAATGCCATCCCTTTGTTGTTTGGACAGAAATATTTCGTATTGTTTATAACTCATTCCTACAGCCTGAAACAGCTTCACAGGAATAGATCTCTTTTGTGGCGATGTGATTTTAACAGCAACAATGAGACATACTTGGGTCTTACTGTAAAGTGCCCGATGTGTGAGTGAACCTGAAGGAAAGAGGTAGGAGGATGATATTAAAATTGGCCTTGAAAGAAATGAGCTACGGCGACGTGGACTTGATTCGTCTGGCGCTGGGTAAGGACGAGTGGTTGGCTATTGTGAATGCGGTAATGAATCTTCGGATTCCATAAAATGCGAGGAATTTCGTGACTAGCTGAGTAAGTGTTAGCTTCTCAAGGATGAATGTGCTGCATGGAGTTAGCAGCCGAAAATTCGATTTCGAAAATATTTGCGGGCTATTATTCAGTCGCTGTGGTGGATGGACGTGAGCTACGTCATTGGGTCCGGATACGGCATCGGGTGGGTTATGATAGACGATCAATATATCACTTTTACGTTTCCAACAGCCACAATTTTGTTTCGTGTACACAGTGCTATCCAATTCATGTGGGTATTATAAGCTGTATCCCTCGCAGCAAGCAACGTACCAGGGGCATGTAGGAAGGACGTATTGGGTGGGGAATTGAAAATGAAAAGAGATTACTTCTCGATGGCTTTATTCTGCAGTACAAACTTTGAGCCTCCGAGCTACAAATTTTCGTTTTTCCATTTATTTAGTTTAATTTGTTTCATTTAAAAGGTGATGTTACAAATTTTTCCTTTCCAGTTGTATATAACAATTCTTCTTTGCTGTAAGGCTTTTGTAATCAGATCAGGTGGACGACTGTAATGTGTGAGAAACGAATATGACGTTAAAGTGGTTCATTCGTTATTGGCGGTGTTGTTGTAAAGGACCACAAGTGTTAATGTTGTGGTAAAACTGCCAGCTTCCGTGTTTGAGTTACCAGTTTCGAATCTTGCCTAGGCTACCTAAATTGGTGAACGAGGGAATTTGTTGCTTCGCAGCAAATTTAAATGTGCTGCGACCAGATCCTTCCAAGTACACACCATCCGTTGTCATGTTTTGCGCCATTCAACGCGTTACTGCGGTTTGTGTTAGTGTAAATTGTAAACGTAACATAAGTATCGGTTATTGATTAGGGCAGGTTTGTGAAGTAGAAAAGATTCTGAAAAGCGTTATAATTTTCAAGATGTTTTATGCGAAGTGCAGATACTCCTGTCACGGATATGCCTAAACAATTCGGCTATTATCTGGGTCAAATTTTACGTCAAATTTGAATTACCTTTTCATAAATTTGTATTTCTACCTTAAAAGATCTTTTTTTCTAACAGTAAGAAATTATTGAGAATTCTTTCCAGTCCTGATACTGTTTTCGATATTTATCATGGCCTGTATTTTATTTGATATGCGCGAAGTTTCCGAATTGGCTCCAGTGCCTTCTTCAGGTATCTGATCCTCATCATCATCATCATAATTCTTGAGATATTCTTCATTGTCTCTCTTTTTAAATTTAGCGGTGACGGCTGGGATGGAACCCGTGACCTTTCAGATGTACTGTCATTACCACTTCACTGCGGCTTAAAAGTTTCTTGCGGGTCATTAATGTTAAAGAAGGTTTGCAACAAGTCATTCCATATGAAATTTCGTATAATACAAATGGAATATAAGGCCATAAGGTTATAGGATTACAGTCAAGCATCCTCTGTTTAACTCCTTTAAAGTTGTAAGATAACTGGAGGCAAAAGAGGAGAATTAGAGGCAGTTGGTTGTTTTATTATTAAATAATTTCTGTTACATAGGGACCTTTTTGTAGTAGAAACCACTCTGTCAGATTGTTACGTTTTGGCGTATAAACACGCACACAGTGGGTTTGTCCACATTCTTACATTCATACATTTATTTATTTATTTATTCATTCATTCATTCACTCACTCACTCATTCATACAACCATACATTCATGAAAGCGCTCCGTGTTTCTTTTCCTAAAGTCCCCCTCCCAGAATAACGAGAGGTTATAATTCAACTTGGAACGGTTGTCTGTCTATTGGGATGTGATGTGTGGTTTGGTAAACTAGTACCAATCTACGGGACGAATCTCTTGTCTGCATCTTCAGGGTATAAATGGGAGGTAACAGGTACCTTCGAAACCTTGGTACCCAAATTTGTTGTCTCTGAAGTATATTCCCTACAATATAAAGAGAGTGATATTGCAGGTAAAGCTCCACATATTCGTACCATATTATATCGTAGGTGGGGGGAGGACAATGTGTATACCGTGCAGTATAAAGAGAGAGAGATATTGAAGGTTAAGCTAAGCTCTTCGTATTCTTAATATATGTCATAGATGGGGATGGGTAATCAACTATACGCGTTGGTCGCGTTATTCGAGGTGAACGGTTCCGTTCTACGGAAGCTGTTACGGAGCACAAGAACGCGTGTGGAATTGGTAACAAAAATCTGTCCCACTTTAACCATTGCGTTGCCTACCCTTCACTGAGCCTTGTTTCAAAATGACTGTTTTATACCGTTGACATAAATATAAGTCGTATATTATTTTCAATTGCTGTACAGTTACGGAGATTTCCTATGTAGAATACCCTATCCTTATATTGTGAGGTGTCAGTGTCGTAACGATTTCGGCTAGGTGGCGCGAGGTGTTGGGCAGCTGTAGAACCGTCACAGTACGGAATGGCACGTGACTCAGCTGGTTTCGGTGGGGTGTTCATCCGAAAGCGATAACCGGAACGACATTGCAGTAGCTTTCAAAACGAATGTCCGGATATGAGACACCGTCCATTGGTTGATGATCACGGGGAAACGAAAAGCGGGCAATCTCTTCCATAAGAAAGGACGTGGTCCTTTGTAGCCTAACGCCCGGTCGGGGTCATTAGGGGGCGCGATATTGACTAGTTTAGGGCGTACAAGGACTGTTCATAAAACGAACAGGGTGCGTGAAAAGGAACAGGATGCAGAAAATGAACGCCATGCATTACATTTTCTGAAAATGAAAATGTAAATTATGACGTAATGTGATTGTCAGCCTGTCAGGAACATGCCTCATTGTACACTATATTGACTGTGCTGCAAACAGCACAGGCTAGCCTGGAAGTGTGCACACTGTCTTGTATTTTGTACTGCTCTTTGAGAACGCCGTATCAAATGCACAGATATATGGCTTCGAATAAGACTGTAATGTAGAAGGGAATAAAAAGGGTAGGATCTGTCGAGGGCTATTTCAGAATACGGTTCCCACATTCGTCAAGTGGGCTGACTGCAAACCTCAAAAGGCTTCAGCTGTTGTAGTCGTCATTCTTTTCGATGATGTCGACTCAGGACTGCTTGAACTAAGCTGCTCGATGCTGCCCCTGTCGCGGTCAGTCCGCATAGCTCATTTGTTTCTAAAGTATCTTTCCAGTCACTATTGTTTTTTTCTTTTGTTTTTTTCCGTCTTTCTTTCTTTCCTACTGTTCACTTATTTTTCTGTACCAGTTTGTTTTCTGTTTTAGTCCGAATTTCGTGTTTTGTTTCGGTGTTTTTCACATTATTATGTTTATATATTTCGTGCATAATATCCCACTGCTGCGTGACCCTGTCGGAAGTGTGCCAACTTTCTTCCCCACAGTGTTCGCACCAATCATAGGTCCGTGTATCGGACTGACCATACTGTGTTTCATTCTTAGATTGGGGTGGGGGAGATTCTTGAGTTATAGGTCATGGGGCGTCAAGACATGGACAGAATCTAAAATGCTGGAAACTGCACCATTTCCCTTGAGTAAAATTCATACCAGAAGTGGATTACCTCTGAAGAAACACATTGGCCCATCGCACTCGGAACCCCGCACAAAGTTTACGACACGCGGCCTTGAAGTTACTCAGCTTTATGAGCGGCATCCCAGAGAACAGAACTCACAAATCAAATGTAAAGTCTTGTTACATTAAGGTCACATTAGGGCTAAATAACGAAAATACCTACTACCAAGGAGTACATTTTTATTTCTTGGTGTAATATAGGAGTATAAAACCTTTATATATGTGCCGCAAAAGTAACTTGCCACTAGAAGCGTCATGTTAATTGAACTTCGCTGACAAAATACTTACATTTATTTACAATCTGACATGTTCAAATTGCCTTCTACATTGACACACTGTGTGAACCTTTCCGGACTCCTTGCACATACTGTCTCTCAGAGCTGCCAAACACGACGACATATCAAGGGTCAAGTGACTGCTGCGACACTCTGTGTAAACACAGACCCATAGAATTAACTGTTGTTTTGTAAGAGTGCGAATTTTTTTTTTGCTAGTTTTAAGAATTTATGAGAGAACGTAATATGTCGAGGTTCTTAGCAGATGGTATTCGACCGTGTGGCGCAACGTTGGTTATTACTTATCTTTTCGTATTTGTTGATCTAGTAACCCTGCAAATCATCCAGAATTTTTAGCTTCCAGTGCTAGGTGATTGTGGGGTTAATGAATCGCAAGATGAATGGAGGAAAACCTTGTTAACCCAGTCTGAATTGCTCTACTTGCAGTTAACCTGGAGGAGACGAGGAAAACTACGCACCAGAGCACCCGAAGTTTGGCCTATAAAATGAGCCCGGACCTACCGATTACGAAGCAGTGCTACCCATTTTTCGTACATAGTGCACTGTTTATTACACGTACACAGTGATTAATGCATCTCTGTCATTCAGCATAACGTACCGAAGTGTCTTATGCACCGAAAGATAGTGCCTTGCCTTGTCCGCTTTTACCCACTCGACCGTGGCTTTTGATTAAAATCACCACATTTACCGCACTGTCATGGCCTGATTTTGAATTCCGACCTCCACGATGAGAAGTCCGCTCTTGAGCAGACACGGCTGTGGATTAGTGCAAATATATAAGACGAAATAGAATATTCGGTTCCTATTTACGACACTACCTGCAAAGTATCACGCTGCTGCTATCAGTAGCAGTGAAATAAGGCCGACCTATTAGACATGGCCTGCGCCACGAGACAGTATATATTCACTGTCTACATTATGGGCAACAGGAGCTGTGTGTTTTGGACTGAGGGAATAAAACCGAGTTGTCCTTGGCTTGCTGCTTCAACTTAATTTAGTCCAGTAGAAACGAATTCTTATGGGACTTCTTTGTGTTGGGTACCGTACTTTGTTTTAGGGAAGACGTTTAGCAGTAAATAACCCAGGTAGGACTTGAGTGATCGAATGAATGGGAGAGAATTGAAGTGGGAAGGAATATGTTAGAGCGAAGGATAAAGGAAACCGAAATGGAGAAACGTTTAAGGAGATAGGACGATTTTGCAAAATAGAAGAGACATGTTTCTCGTTAAATAATGTGGATTGCCATCTTGATGCAACTAGGTAATTTTATTGATGTATTCTTAGCTCTACATGTTTCGGGCGCATGCGCCCGAAACATGTAGAGCTAAGAATACATCATGAGGAAGATGCACGGTCAAACAACCCTCATGTTTCTTGCTGTTTCATAATTTACTTTAGTACTTGCCTCCACAGAACAAACGGTGATCAGGAGCACAATTAGCCCTTTTGAATTAGGCCTCTCGGACTAGAATGTGATTCAACATCTGTAGAGATGTGTTCAACGAGAATCCCATTGAATCACGCAGTGAACTGACAGACATTGTCTGGACAATGTGAATTCGATTTGCGACAGGAATAGAAAATATTTTCTTGTCCGCTACATGTAGACCGGCTGTGTGACACACACACACACACGCCAACTCCAATCTAATGGATAGCAGGAAACCTTCCCCGGGGTTACAAGAGACCAGCCGTGATGTATGTTTATCCCTGCAAGGCAGTAAAGCGAGCGGCCTTTTCCTGTCTTGGTGTTTTGGCGAGACTTCCGGTGAACACGAGTAATGTTTTGATAAAATGTAGTAAGTTGCTTGGTATTTTATGCAAATAAAGACGTCGCATCTCAGAGCAATAAATCTGCGATTCTTCTTCCGTTTTCAGTTTTGCGGAGTGTAGAAAAATAAGACTAAACTGTCTTTCGGGAAATGTGAATGGACGCTGTAGCACAGTTCCCAGTACTGCTATTGCCACTTTTCTTTTCCTTTTCTACACACAAAGGCTGCATTCCAATTCATCACAAATAAATGTTACAAAAATATGTTCTGGGGATTGTTCCTGACGTCTGCTTTCTGTTGAAATCTTAAATGCATGTAGAAAGTAGGCTGTAGCAATAAACATAAATTAATATTTTGCAATTCTCTCCATAGTTTCTTTCTTTTTTTCAGTTTTTCACCGTGCATATTGTCACAATTCACGTTTATTCACCAACACATGCACACTTTTTAAATAACACTATAAAACTTTAATTTGTTAAAATAGTTAAAATCTCTCCGACATGTTTCAGTTTATATTCAAACCATCTTCAGGGAGCTATTAACTCACGCTAAAGTTACCTATATCTCTTGTTGCTGTGATGGTGTTGTGGCAGCATGTCGTTCCATGTTTGTGATGGGTTCGGATGTTGTGTTACTAATCTTCCTCTTGTTTCACTGTGTCTGTGCGTGTGCTGTTTGGTATAATTCTTGTTATGTTTGCTACAGTGTAGCAAACATAACAAGACACAAGCACAGACACAGTGAAACAAGAGGAAGATTAGTAATACAACATCCGAACCCATCACAAACATGGAACGACATGCTGCCACAACACCATCACAGCAACAAGACATATAGGTAACTTTAGCATGAACTAATAGCTCCCTGAAGATGGTTTGAATATAAACCGAAACATGTCGGAGAGATTTTAACTATATTAACAAATTAAAGTTTTATAGTGTTATTTAAAAAGTGTGCATGTGTTGGTGAATAAACGTGAATTCTCTCCATAGTGTTTGCTGTTGCGGAGTGCTCATTCACCATATTTGTCAGACAGAAAATAAGCGTATGTTTTTTTATAGTGGCCATCCCGTTATGTAGTAGTATATATAGGTATACTTTTAATATTATAGTTACATAATTAAGTTTAAATTCTTCATTGTACAATTGGATGCTCAATTATTTTAACTTCTATTGTAAACGATATGGGATCCCATAGATTGCACACTTATATTGTACCTTGTATATGTTCTGCATTGGCCTGATGATGGCCGTTTCACGGCCGAAACATGTAGCCCTGATGTAATTGATATTTCATCACTATGTTGATGTACATATGTTGTGTTTTAGACGGTAATATATACATATAAGGGTATTTCATTATTATGTTTAAGTTTTAGAACAGACACAAGAACAAATGTATTATACCGCGACTTTAAGCTTACGTCTGTCCATAATGTCTCCCCATCAAATTTCACACGACTAGATGCAGTGGCTCAGCAGGTTTTTGCTTTCGCAAAGGGAAGTGTCGTAGTTATATATGTGACTTGATATATTTATAAAATTTTAATAGTTCTGTAAGTTATTTTTGGAATGCAAAATTATGGATTCCATACGAAATTTCCGTCGTGTCACTTGGGACTCCGACGTTCACATTGCAACAAAGTTCCTGTTACCTCTGAAGAGATGGAAAGAAAGAAGGTGGGGTAGCATTCAACATTATTCTCATGTCCGTTTTGGTGAAAATCCTTTGAGTGCTTCGAAAATTAGCAGAATAACACAAATTGAAGGTTCATGGGTTTTTTATGATGGTTTCGTGAATTCGCCTTTTTCTAGCAATCGAAGTCGGATAAAACGCAGCAGCATCACAAACACATTTAAAATATATATATATATATATATATATACCGGTTCCTGTTTTTGCCTCGCGCTTTAAAAAGGGTAGGCCGTTTAATACCTCCGAAATACTGAGGACTGCCAGTAGAGAGAGACGTGTGTGATACACAAATGATTGGGTTGTAATAAATTTAGACAGAAAAAAATGGGGAGGCCTTCAAGCTTTTACGCAGATTCAAAATAGCAAAGAGATGAAGAAAATAACCGTCTGAGTAAGTGAACGTTGGTTGCTAATATTAAAACTTTTTGAATGGTTTCCGAATTCAAATTGTTCATTACAGGAAATGGCTCAAACAAGAGCAAAGTGAAAAGTGTCCCGAAAGAAAGCCAATAAAGCGAGCTATATACATGAAAGTTTTACTGCCGTCTATAACAAGTCTCCATTTCCAACCCTTTTCTATGTTTCAAAATGACGCCATTAAGTCTGCCCCTTTATAGTGCCTCCTGTTATCATTTCCGCTTTTTCTTACCAAAATGTGAAGATGTGGGGGTGTGTTCATTGCAAGACAATATGGCTTCAACGAATGGAATTTATAAGCGTAGAGAAGAAACCCAACTAGATGCTACTGAATGCATTATTACACTTGTAATCTGCTGAACATGTTTCGGGCACTTATATGCCCATCATCAGGAGCTCGAGACTATACTTGTGTTATTGCCGCATATGGTGTGTAATGCCTTGGTTGCTGGTGGTCGGCGGTCAGGTGCAGGTTTTCTTCTCTAAGCATATACAACGTTGCGCGGACAAACGTACATCAAATTCGAATGGAATTTATGCTTAACGTATAAATGTAACTCCCTGTTGGTACTGAACGACTGAGTGGGGTGCCCTTTATTAGTATTAATAAACGATTCTGAATTATAATGTATAGTCCACTCTTAAAGTGTAGCATTAATCATGCAAAAGGCATGTTTGTACAGGAGTGCCGATAAGTCCTTAGCCCGACCAGGAAGGAAACAAGCTAATGTTTCTGTCAGAATGGCGTGAATTTCCTTCGGCGCCTTGCCTTGCAGAAAAATAAAACTTGATGACAGTTCGCGTCTCGATGTTGTTGAAATCGCGCGAGTCCCTGACATGCTTCCGAGCTTGTTTCATTCCTGGTCGGGCTAAGGACTTATCAGCACCTCGGTAAGCTGCAATTTGATGCCATAAACGGACCTCAGGGTACGAAAAGTTGGGTTTGCCGGCTGAGATACGTGGTAACGTGGTGAGTTATGGATAAGATGTACCCCACTCAGATACACATTAGAGCAGTAAGTCTTGAATTGTGTTAACATGTTAGTGTTGATATTAATACAGATGTTCGAGTTACACAGTGTGCAACACACGAACGTACTGTAGTGAAATTTGACTGCCGCGAGGATTGGAGGTCTTGGGAAAGGAGAAGAAACATTTGTGTAATATTACCTTATTCACTGTTATCCCGTTAGGTTTCATATAGCGGGTTACCTTCTTGTGCCCAGAATTCTCTAAATCAGGCTGGCCACCTTAAACCCACAGAATGGCCACAAAATTCATATGAGGACCGCTCTTGTGTGTGTGTGTGTGTGTGTTTCTAGAAGTGGAGGACCACGTTAATTACAACGCCGTTGTTTATAAACATTTGTTTTATTGCTGTTTGTCAAAGGTGTCATATGATCTAGAACTATTATACGATTTGTCTAGTCAATTATGCTATGTTAGTTAGTGTATTATCGAAACTATTTAGGTGACTGAACGTCCCCATTTTGCTGAGCACTGCCTTCTATATACACTACAAGTCAAAATGGCAGTCTATTTTCCTGTAGGTTGATTTAATTACGCTACACATCCCCGTAAACTCTATTGGAATGATGGTTAATGTAAAGATGGTCTGTTTTAAGTTTCGTTCCCAACATTTTTAGGATAGTGCGAAGGCTTGGGTGTATGTATAGCCAGTTTTCGACCTTAGTATCTTGCCCGTGCCCTCGACAGTGTAATGTGCTGATCACCGTATGTCTGCAATTATTCTTCATCCTGTTTAAGCGATAACCTTGTAATTCAAGGTATTTGTAACATAACTTAACTATGTATTATTTGGGCCTCCGCTGCTGCTCCTGGTGCAGTTTTTTTCACGTTTTTTTCACGTCATAACTTTTTTTTAAGAGTTGTAACGAAGAACTAAAACTATTTACGAGCCGAATAATGGCCCGTTTGCTTCACAGCGAAACGCCATTTTCACCTTCTTCACTAGTGTTTGTACATTTTAACCGCTAAGAACAAAGCTGTTGTTGAAAATAAGCTTATATTCCTGCAAGCGTGCAATAAGACAGCCTTTGTAATTCTACTGGTGTGTACGTACTCTCTCCTTGCGTGCGTTAGTCTATTACTTTAACATGTTGTAGTTTTGTAGTCTGCTGTATTTTCATAAAATATTAGATATGACGCGATTTGCAACGAGCTGGGCGGTCCGGGGATCGAATCGTTTTGGATGCGTGATTACCGCATGTGTCCAAACCGACCCTGGTTCCCACCAAGCTATCTGTAAAATTTGGATAAAGGGTCTTTTTCCCAGGAGTAAAGCGCCGGGGCGTGGCGTTGACTACCCACCTCCATGTAGCGCCGAGGTTAAGGAAGAGTAGATTTATACCTACCTCCACTCCCCCTATGGGGCTTCGCGGCGTGTTCTACTTAACTTTTTTAGACATGACATTCGAACATTGTCCGGGACTCAGCTCTGCTACCACAGAAACTGGGGAAATTTAGAGCAAGTTTATATGTACGGTGGATAAGACCCGGTCGCACACCTGAAATAGTCGTCAAGCTGGATTAGTAGTAAAAAAGTAAAGGTAAAACAGTCCCATTACAGGCCTGGACAGGCCCAGAGGGTTCCAGGAAGTTAAGGTTCCCAGATTACGTGACAACGGCACAACGCACAACGCACAGGCCGCCTTTACCCCCAGGAAATACTCCTGGTACTCATTTCTGTTAGAGGCTGAATCGACCCCAGGGCCATAGTGCGATCGGAAGGATTTTATGTCAATGAAAAATCCACTGACACCAGCTGGGATCGAACTAGGGACCGTCCGATTTGTAGCACAGCACCTTAACCACTGTGTTGAGTAGTACTCTGGAAATTTTCAGAAAAATTTTATATGGAAAATTTGTAAACGTCTCGCGAGAGCTCTCTCTCGTTTCCTCCTACTTCGTAGATGAGGTGGTATGAGGCACACATTGGTGGTGGGGGAGGGGGGTGGAATGGGAGAGAAGAGAACTGCATACAGGATTTTGGTGGGGAAACTGGCAGATAAAAACAAGGCCTGGATTGTATGATAATATTACCGTGTGTCTTAAAGCAGTGGGATGAATGGCCGTGCACTAACTTCAACTGAACGACAATAGGGACAAGTGGCGGGCTGTTGTGAACACGGAAATGAACCCTGGTTTTAAAAATGATGGGAATTTCGTGAGTGAATGAGGAACTGACTTTCTGAAGAAGTACTCCGATATGTAGAGTTATCAATTAAACTCGAAGTATATATTGAGATGTTAGAACTTCTAATGTGAATCGTGCTTGATTGCAGCGAATGCAGCTGTGTCTTTGTGAACGTTACGTTGCCACAACTTTTTAATTTCCTTTCGATGTCTCCAGCAGTTCAGGCTAGAGTTTGTATTAATCGCAACGTGTCTTCCGGCCTCCCACCTGCACTTCTGTAGACTAAACTGTAGGGGAACATTGTTCTTGTTGAGAAGCTGATTGTAAATTGCCTGCCAAGAGGTTCGACTTTTTATAGAACTAGAAAGCTCGTTATGCTGTTATCAAGGGACCGTGGTTTGGAGATTAAATAGCACGCACGAAGATTTTGGTTTATTGTTTTGAACGGTTATGAACCCCCCCCCCCCTTGCCCAGGTTGGGAGAGGACTGTCCCAACCTGTGCATCGGAAGGCCACCTACATAGTGTGATGATACCACATGTTCCTGATGATGAGCACAGTAGTGCTCGAAACATGGAGAAGAATATAATAAACTTATTAATAAAACAAGAATTTTTGCGTTAAGTTGGTCAATTACTAAGATCATGTACGAGTAATTTTTTTTTGTTCCTGCCTCTTGTACTTACTCATTTAAGTATAGAGTGTAATTGTTGCACTTGATCACACTCAGTGACACACATCCGCAATTGTCAGGACTCCCGTGGACGTCGGATCGGCACAGACATCTATGTCCCCGGCAGGATTCAAACACACAATTCTAACAAACGAGCGGCTGCAGACCTACGCCTCAGGTCGCGCGACCACCGGAATCGGCGAGTAATGTTGTTAATGTGTTTAGAAGTAGAAGAGGTGGATTGGTTGTGCAATATGCATTTGGATAAGGAGGAATTCGTACTGAACTCTAGTAAAAGATGGAATATTGTGTTCTTGAAGGAATTTTACTTTATGAATCGAAGAAGATGAAGATTTTATAATTGTGAAGTGGTGTATAAAGCAGCGCAATAAGTTTGTTTTTTTAGATCTTGATAATCATAGAACCATTTCATCTGCATAAGTTCCTGTTAAATTTGCCTCTCGCTGATGGCTTAACTTTCGAGATTGCTCAGTTGAAATAAAAACTACCGTTTATGTATTTTGTTCCTGTATTATTTAACAAAGAATATTCTGTTCCCTGGATTCCTCTTGAGAGAAATACTGATATTAATATGTGTCAAACAATGAATGGGCGAATAACTTGTTCATTATACATGTGGCTAAGAAGGTAGTGTAGCTACCGCTACGCGCGACACCTTATGAAACTACAATAGTTATTAAACCGCGTAAAAGTGTTAGAAATTCAATTTCGTTATCCTAGCTCTCTCTCTCTCTCTCTCTCCTTCTTTCCATATTCAGCTTCTTTACTCATATACAACATACAAAGCCTTTTTGAAAATATTAAAAAGGTGATCTATCACTTGTACATAATGCCCTACCTTAGCCAGGCTTGATGAAAACTATGCCGTTCCGCCTAAGAGATGACGCACTGAGAGATCGAAGATGATTGAAAACACAGAAAGAGCGAAGGATTACTAAGCGTATGGGTTTTTTGCAAGGGGTGGTTTCTGTAAGGGGAGAATGTGAATAATATTGAATAGGTAGAGGGTTTTAGTGCATAATGCGGGAACATTAAATCTACCATTTCCTCATGTTTAATCTCTGAGGGATGCCGGTGAAAGAGCCACGAGCTTGTCAGTTTGACACCAAAAGAAATATATTTTTGGAGCTTTCGAATATTATATATATATATATATATATATATATATTTAAATAATATGTCGTGAATTTTGATAACTCATTACATTACCTGAATTTGGATTCAGCAAATTTGCTGCATCTTCCGCACGGGACTCAAATGTGTGTGTGTGTGTGTGTGTGTGTGTGTGTGTGTGTGTGTGTGTGTGTGTAGGTGGCTAGTATCTCACCTCCATATGGTAGACTGCCTACATGAAGAGTGCATGAAGCTTTAATTCCACTCTCCTACACGCCTTCATGACGTGTTAGTTACAAAACAAGGTAGCTTTTAAATCTGTTATAAACAATAATCATGTTAGCGGAATATTAGATTCTCACACCGGCTTTGATGAAGAGTCAAGTATTCTGGAACATGAAGCCGTGTTGGTTGGTGAATAGTTTCGGAAGAGCTTGATATTTCCTTCTTCAAGGCTATAGTAATGAAGTCTTGGACTGGTGTCATTATGTCTTTAGGACCACAGTAGTCCAAGAAGGCCCACTGTCCTTGAACTACTGTCTCCTGAAGACGCAGGCAGTAAATATCGCCGACGCGTTAGGAACTATCAGTCGACATGGCGCCATATCTCCGCCGGCTTGAGTCTTCAAGCTAGTTAAGCTGAAAGCGATTGTGTGAAGGAAAGCACTATGTTACTTTCATGTATCGATCCCCTGCCAGGATTGTCGTGTGGCCCTTTGCAAGAATTGCTTACTTGTGCCTTGACAAAAGGGAGTTACAATAACAGCCTGTCTTCCCTTCATCATTATTGTTCAGATTGTGTCCCTCCATTTACCTAAAAAATGAGAGGGAAACTTTAAGAAATGTTGGTTACGATATCCGATTAAATGTTTTTTAGCAACCAGTCTTCAACTTTGAGGACCTACATCATAGCAGCTACATCTTGACAAATACGTTCTGCTAATTTACAGCTGTTTGTGCAACAACAGGTTTACTCGTGGACAGTCGTCAGATGTTTCAGAATCTCTGCACAACAGTAATTTCTTAACAAGCATATTCGTTTTTTAAATATTTTCATTACAATCTTTTCTTCTTTGAAAATATCACGTACCAACCCTTTCTTTAGAGTGCGTTCATTTGTCTGAAAAGATCTGCGTAACGACCATTTACTCTGATTCTTGAAAACAGTGTTCACTTTTTAAAAACAAACAGATTTCCTCAAAACACAACTTGGTTATTCTATTTAGAAAAATGACAACATGTTTCGATCTAAGAGACCATCATCAGACCATAATTACAAAAATTCTAAAAATAAGACGCATTGCTGTACAAATTAAACTCATAATATGGGATCACATATGACTGTACAAAGTTCCTATAAAACTATATAAAATCATGGACTTGGTAATACCATGGCCTGAAATTATGTAAAAGTTGTGTACATAGTATAGGATTATTAAAATGTTTATATAGTTTTATATGAATTTTGTGTAAGTCATATAGGATCCCATATCACGAGCTTAATTTGTACAGGTTTGCGCGTTGTTTTTTATTTTTTTTTATTTTATTTTTATAGTGATGGCCTGATGATGGTCTCTTAAACCGAAACATGTTATTTTTTAAATAAAATAACAAAGTTTTGTTTGATTTAAAGGTAACGGTCTGTTTTTGAGTTCATAAACACAATGGGATGTCCTCTGTAAAATTATATTTAGTTGTTTTGAAACTTGTGCTCAGCTAGAATTCGTTTGAGCTGTGTTCAGTTGTCTGAAAATTTCTTATCGGCTGCTGCTGATTTCAGTTTGCCTGCTGGGCAGTTTAGTATTTTAGCTCAACAAACATAGTCCTGTTGTTGTTTTCCTTGGCGTAAGCCTTAATGACACAGGAGCCCACTGTGTGGATCGACCTTACTTACTTACATACTCCATGGTGCAGAGTCCTTCTTGAGAAGCTAACTGGTTTGCAGCTAGTCAAGAAATTCCCTGCATTTCACGGAACCCGAAGGCTCATTACCGCACTCACAAGCGTCCGCCACCTGTCTCTATCCTGGGCCAGCCCAATCCAGTCCATATACCCACATCCCACCTCCTGGAGATCCATCTTAATATTGGATCTCCAGGACGTGGGATCCACCTTAATGCATCGAAGTCTAAAAGAAGGAAGAAGGCACAGGAAGTTGGGAGTGAGGGTGACAGAGATAGAGTGATGGCAGTGGGCCGTTTCGTTTGGTGAGAGGGCGTTATAAGAACGTGTAACACTGTTACAGGGCTGCTTTTGTCATTTGATGATTATGATGACCCTATGATAGTGATTGATGATGTCATACATCCTCGCCCGTAAGGATTTATTGCACCCCTAACGTTCCTATCAAAATGTCCCTTCCTGTTTACACTGGAGTGGTTTATTAAGCCCTTACCCATACGAATGAATACGGCACTGGCGTGGCCCGTGTATGATAAACTGAAGCTTATGCATCGCTCTGAATCGAAATCAGATGGGATTTGTATGTGTGGAACAAGTTTCGGATAACTAGTTCACTGAGCTTGCTGGATATACGTGCTAAGAGTTTTCGGGTTTACCAAAGCGCTGTCATTTTAGTGCAAGTTTGAGCACCGACAGAACAGCATACGAAACTTTAATTCCCTAACGTAGAGAAGCTGTTAATTGCTTTATATTTGATTTTATAAATTAAATTAATGAACTCACACACATTCTGAAGGTCTGCCGTCCTGTTACAAGACCGTGAGCCAGTACATTCCATTCACATCCATACAACGTACTTCTTTGCCTTGCTTGTTAAATGTATAATTCTTTTCCGCTCCTGCTTTAGGCCTGTTCGCCAAGAAGTTGCGAAGTGTGACTCTTAGCCTCGCCATGCCCGTCCTTCTTAACGCCTGACCGATTTTTTTTTTAATTTCCTGTTTGGGAAGTCTATTAAAATTTGTCGACACCTACTGATTACGGTTAAAGTCAGACAAAATAACGGACACTTTATATGACGATTTACATACATTCGTGTGATTGGTTTTTATAGCGGAAGTGGATTTTCTGTGAGGTACGAGCTGAGGCCGAAAGAGTTGGCGATCTAAATATATTAGCCTAAATAGTGTTCTCCGTGAAGTGGAATCTGAGGCGGAAGAAAAATTAACCGTCCAGTATTTTTTCGTTTCGCTATCCATCGTTTTACATTTTATGGGTCTAGCAGTTGTCTTTAAGATAGAGGCAAAGGTAGAGTGGCTCGTGTATACGCCATGAAGGCATACAGGGACGTGGAGGTACAGCTACTCGCATTCATTACTTCGGCTGTGTATTTGATGAGTTTTCGGTTTCAGCCCCTGTCGCTATACCTCAGCTGGAGAGAGGCCTCGACAAAAGTCGAATAGGCTGGAATGGTCCTTGATCCGGTCTGGACACTTTGGAGGAGAGAGAAATTTATTTCCCCTGCTGGGCGTCGAACCAAGATTTCTCGCACGTCCAGATCACAGCCAAGTCAGCCTGAGAAAGATCCACAGAAAATATGGGCCAATTGAATTCGTTTGAGCCTGGTATCAGAATACTTGGTCTCTAGAATACGAAACAAGAAACATTTGAACACTTGTGGTACATTAGAACCAGCCCTATTTTTTTTTAATATAATGTGTATGCAGTTCTGCAAGCTGCGAGCAAATTTTAAATCTCGTTATAGCACATACGCAGTTCAACCAATCTTGAAATAGTAATGTACAGCAAATTAATACCTACTAAGAGTATAATACACTTTGTCCATTGCTTGAGTGAGGCTGGTATACAGACCCTGCAGTTTATATCACATTTTATAATAATGTTGTTCCATTTCACATTATTGCTTTACCTACTGATTTAAGAAATTTCTGTTTCATTGTCATTTAATTTATATGCGTTTCAAGTGTTGAATGTCTGGAACACGCAACAAATGCATTAGGGAAAGAAAAGTGCTTCTAAACACAGAATGCGGACATGTCTATTCTTATCAAACAATGTGTTCACGAATCATTAATTTTAACGATAGAATACGATTCATATATACAAGTATAGGGCGCACAAGAAAGTTACTTCCTTTTAAATCCCCTAGTCAGGGCAGAGTCAACATAAAGACAGGCTCGTAGGGTAATATCTAGTAGTCTAAATGCACATAAATTAAATTACAAATCTACCCTTAAACACGTAAATTTACTGAGTGATGTCTGAGCAACGACAGAACTCATACCGAAGCTATTAATAAACTATAAATCCACACAAAGCCTGTTGGAAGCCTGCAAATCAATACAGATATTAATGGAAGATCATAAATCAATGTCAGTGTTTCTCCTGTAACAACAATATTACTGCTTTCTTTTCCAAGACCTGTGTGGTCTGACGTTCATATTTTAATGTGAGACAAGGAGGGTATTTAATTTAATAAAGTATATTCATCCATTCAAATGTAACTGTTCTATAACGGATTCAGAAATATATAATTAAATTCGTCTTGGTTGGGCGTCATGTTCAGATGTTCAACAAATACATTGTTCTCATGGAACCTCAGTGCTAATTGCTGGATTCGCAAGTAGCCTATCTGCACTCTGTTATATCGTCTGTCAGTTTTGTGAAATTTACATATACGTATTCATAACATCTTTATCTAATATCCTTTTACCATTTTATCCTCGTCTTCTGCTATATTGCCCAGACACTCTTTTCCTTCTAAGCTTATGGAGAAAACAGTGTAAAATTTCTTTTTATTCTATAATACTAAACAGTGTACGTCAGCACAACCACTTTATTACTCGAGGCATTTACATAGGTTACATGTTTCGACTATAGTCATCTTCAGGCCTCTTTTTGTCATTTAAGTCACAAGATGCTATGCACACTCTGGGAGCCCATCGTGTTTACATCCATGGAATACATAAAATTTCATCATTTGTCTCCAAGGGCGTGACGTGCAAATTGTGTTTACAACAGTGGGATACATAAAATTGAATCATTTGTCTCTTAAAATGTGTTATACAATTTGTGTAATAAAAAGTTAAAATATATAAAATTCTTAAAACGGTATATTGGTGGTTCACCATTTTACAAATGTAAGTCCCATTACCGTCTGGTTGTTTTTTGGAGCTATGGGATACTGTATATTTACTGGTGACGTCGGAGTACGTTTTTCTTCTCATTCATGTTAAATGTCTTGCCAATCTATTGCATTTACCGGCGCTCCAATCATCAGACCCAGGTATTTCCCTCAGCACTTTATTCTGAAACACTTTCAATGGCAGAATTATCACCATGTGACATGTTGCTAAAGTAGACCTACATTACGTGGCAACTGCAGAAAGAGGAACATTGAATATGCATACTAGTACCAGTGTGCTGTTTTCACTATTTCAAATATAACACGTCATATTTCACCTACAAAACCGTAGTACTGTGTGAAACAGTGGTACTAAAAATTTTTTGAATTTATATATCACTAATTTTTTATGATTATTAATTTGTAATTACATTAAAACTCTAAGGTCTAAAGGTGGCAAGAACAAGCCATCTGAAACCATAGTTTTCCGAAGCGATATTCAGGTCGTTATTGTTGATGACGTCTGTGCTTCCTTTGTACAGTCATACACAGTATATAGGAAGCATTTAACAAGACAGGCAATTGGGGCACTTTCGTGCAGCCATTGTTGCAGCGGACAAGCAGTAAGCATTACATATACTGGGTATGTGTATTTGTAGTCTTAGGTATCCAGCATGCAATGCACATGCGCTATATTGTCATCTGTGGCCTCCGGCTCGACATTATTTTTCCACATTTTCTCATAAAAGGCAAGATTTTGTAAAAAAAATTATTGAACATAAATTGTATTAGTTGATTTTCCCTACAACTTTTGCTTAAAAACTTTCTGATTCTAAGAAGAACTGAGCGAGATACGTGGGCCTTAGTGTACAGTGCACAGTGTACGGTGCCCGTTGTTGTTCTTGTCAGATTTTAATTAAACTTAAATTTCTCGACAGATTTTCGAAAAATACTCAAATATGAAATTTCATGATAATTCTTCCAGTTGGAACCGAATTGTTCCATAAACACGGAGACAGACAGAGGGACAGACATGAGGAGTTAATAGTCACTTTTCGCAATATAGCGAACGCGCCTATAATGCAGATGAATAAAATTGTGTGACATTTGAGGTTCTCGCAGCGTTCATTATAAAGCTTACTATGAAAGAATTCTGAAGATGAAAGCATTGTGTTTCTTCCAAACACTGGTGATATAAAACGGATATGTTGGCAGAAACTTGGTATGATTCCTCGAGTTACATCACCCCAGATTCGGATGAGCACTTGTCTTTAACACTTTGGAAATTCAAGACTGAGCTCTAGATACCGCGTTCGAATTATTTTAATGCCGTTTCTTGAAGTTTTTGTGTATTGTGCTATGTGTAGAGACATTTGCCACTGCGAATAAGCGAAAGACCTGTCGTTGGGAGGCTAACATTTCCGTCACTCTCCACTTTTTTTCCTCCGAACATGAAGATATTTCATTGTCTTTAGCCGATACGACGGAATTTACGGAGAAGATGTCTCGGTTGTATCGTACAATATAAATTCATTTTCTTACTGTAGGTTTATTCATATCTATTCACGTATGTTACTTTCTGGACATGAAACGCTGCTTTAACTTCTGTGTGTAGTATAGTGCATTCCCTTCCATTTCAACCTCCTTGACTACAACCCAATTTGAATGTCAGCGTTGGGAACATGGCTACAATATCAGTGAGAGAATAATATGGGCGTGCGGCTTATATCAATAGCAAGGGAAAGGAGAGATAGATGGATTATTTTCTCGAATCTCTGAATAGAAGTGTCTGGTTGTTGTAAGTTACAATTTCCCATGTTTGTTCCATTGAAAGCTTGTTTAGTCTAATGGCCGTCAATTTTAATCCTCCACACATGTAGCATGTCACATGACAAGCTGCGAGGAGTTTTATTTTAACCTTGCACAGTTATAAACTTAGCGATGGAAGGCTGTGTCAGTGCTGGGAACATATTTATTTGATTTATTAAATGTTTACGGCAAGATACGTCGAGAAATTGGCTGAGAAACTATTCAGTATTTTAAGCATTTCAGAACAAAGTTAATGGAGGAAGTGCATAATGCGTGTGGTGTCATTCCGCCCATGTCTTTAATTCTCACATTTCGTTGTATACGGAGTGGTGCAAAAGTTTTTTGTCACGGTATTTCTGTTGTTAAACGTACCGCGTCAAGTAAGTTTTGCGCCACTCTGTATCACGGGTTGTAACTGTAAACTGTATGAGCCTGTCTGCGTAGAGTGGGACCCACCGTATATAGTGCGTTTGGTAATCGCCCCTGTTGCTGTAAATACTTCAGACTTCCCTCAGACCTATAGAAAAACTCATGAATGTGTGTGTCGACCATATTATAAGGTCTAAAAAAACCTTAAGATAATAAATTCCGTAAAAAAAACATTAATTTTACAGGAATGGAATTAAGCAGAGAAAACCATACGTGATCCACTGTTTTTCTTACAGACTGCACTTCGGCTATCGGAATACTTATTGTCAAGATGGTTTAAATGTGCCAGTTCTCCCACGCAAAGTAAACATACGTCATTTGGAGCAAATTAACAGTACAATTTTATCGCGTTTGAGCAAGAGTCATTATTTGTATATCTTAACTGTAAATGTTTAGCTTCAAAAACAAGCTGTCAGTAAGACGGAAATATGGCAACAATAAACCTTCCACCTTTGAAAACACATTCCTCATTTTATTTACGTTTCTCTCAAAACAGGATTTGCGTGTGAGACCACGTTTCAGGTAGAAACGATTTGCATTGTCTATCCTGTAATACCGCAGATCTCTGGAGACACGGACTATTAATTTATGGTATTTTTAATGTAAAATGACAGTACTGTATCACGTTTTGTACCATAACTTAACATACTCCTTCCCGACAACAGAACATACCAGATCTCACCGAAAAATTATTTAATATTTTAATATAATTTATAATATATAATTTAATATAATATACAGTATATAACTACCGTCCTTTGTGGGGTGCATAATATAAATAAACTGGGATCCCGCTTTTTAAAGAGTACTGGTACTGTGAATAAACGTAATCATTCATTATGTGATTTTTATATTATGCTGGTAATGGCTTGATATGAAATACAGAACATGTAGCTGGTTTAATTAAGTATAAGAGTTTTGCTGACGCAAGTTGCTCGCTGCTGATCGTCTACGCGCACATCCCTGTTGTCATCATATATCTTCACTGTACTCTTTCTTTCACACATACAGCAAATTTTTATCCATTTCATAATTAAATACGCCTTATTTGAAGTCGATTGTGGCACTGATATGCATGTTTGTTGACCCTTTGCGCACCTGTATTACAGGCCGAGTAAGTACACGAATTTTCCTCTCAGGATGGGTATGTTTGAAGTAGAGCGTCATATTGGTCTTTAATGTGCAAGCTTGTAGTCAGGACATGGCCAACTGACGTATCCAGACGAGCAGGGATATACTTAATAATCATGCTCACCACAGTATTGCAGCGAAGTTCGATATGACACGGAAGTGTGTCATACTAAAAGAGTGCTGGTAGTAGGCCCTGTGAAGTGCGAAAGTGATTTGACGCCACACACAGCAACAGACTTTTGATATTCCGTTCAACACCGCAACGTGTCGTTATCCAAGAAAGCTACATGTTTCGGTCTTAACAGACCATCATCAGGCTATCAAAACAGAGTTTTAAAAAAAGAAACTAAAAATGTAATACGTGATGGATTCACCATATTCATATATAGTTTTTTTTTTTTAATGTGTGGCTCCCACAACTTTACAATTGTGGTCATTCGGTAGCTGACAGTTTTAAAACTTCTCTGTAGGTCGTTATAAGATGAACAAATGTTAGTGGTATTAAAACATGTAGAAGATAAATTAATATCATTTGGTTTTATTTGTAGAATTGGAGTCCAGGCGTGAATTAGATATTTTATGTAGATCTGATGTTTATTGTTGTACATGTCACGCCGAAAAAAATAGAGACTCGTAGTATGATGGTGCTGGTTTTGCCTTATATCTGACTTCCTAACTTATTGAACTGCCTTATTTGTTTATTGTTGCATGGTTTTGTTTGTAGAATACTCCAGACATTCGTTATTCGTTGCGTGTATTGGTAATATCGGCGCAATAGTTCTTTGACATTACGTTTGATTTCCTGAGTCTCAGGTTGTGAAGCGTTACGCTTCGTAGAAACTTACTAATTTTACGAAGGAAAGCCCATGTTAAAATTGGGAAACTCTTGCGTCAATTTAATTGACAATTTTTTGTCTCTCCAAAGTTTACCATCTTCTGGGATGAAGCGCCAAGTGTTATGGTTTTACTGACGTTTCGGAGAAATCTTTTGTCTAAATCTGCAGAGGGTATATTCCATGTAATTAAATTTGCCGCAGCCCGTAAGACTTGTCGCCCGAGAAGACTGTAGGCCTATCTTCATAGTCACGACCTAGAGTACCTCAAGATACTCTCTTCCTGTCTATTATCTAATAAAGACCGAAACAAAACTAAAATTGTAGTGATTGCTTTATGTGCGTGTGGTAAAAAATTTTTCATCACCACTTGGCACTTTAATTCAAATACCTAAGCCATATTTCTTGTTGTGTACGCTGTTTTTTTCAGTTACTTCCGTTTTTAAGGTCGGATTTTATCTCGCTCTCCCTCTCTCTCTCTCTCTCTCTAGCTCACTGTGTCTCTCCTTTACTTTTAATTTTTTCATGTTCTCTCATCATCTCCATATCAATACCTGACCGAACTACGAAACTTCGCTTGTTGAGCCTCGCGGCTCAGGAATTAAGAAACTTTTCTAGTTTCTTGCGTTAAGTACTTGGTCTGTACACCTCCATGTCACAGGTTTGTATCAAAGAGCGCCCTTGCGGTGATATGAGGGGAAATTCTTTCCCTACCATTGCCATACGTTTTGTCAATTTCAAATTGAATTTAGTTGTTAATTATCGGGGTCAAGAAGTGTTTCGTCTGTCTCATCCTGTCGAAATGAATGCCAGACTTTACTCCCTGACATGTTATCTCGTAGTAACTATTATCTCCTTTAATTATTTTACTTCCTTTCATTTTATTTGTCTGTTTTTCCCATTTACGTTCCTTTCATTGCACTTTTTATCTGTAATCGCATGTATTTTACCGCCTTTTTTTTTCTTTAATTTCTTTTTCTTCCTCTTTTGTCTTCTTACGTTCTTCATTCTTGCTGTCAGTTATGTAACATTTTAACAAAACTTCTTTTCAGTTCTTCAAAGCATTGCTTGTATTCAGCATCGCCGTATAGATAAAACCTCTGTTCACATTTATGGCATGGAAAAATGTTGCAAACATGGGAACTCAGTCATGCAACTGAAACGTCCTGACGAAAAAAAAAAAGAGTAGGTTTTATTTTGCTTTGTGAAATAAGGGCGGAGGAAATGTATGTGAATTTGACATGATCATTTTTGTTGGTAGCACTGTATCGCAGCCGTATTTTTAAAGGTATGGTGCTTTCGTAAAAGAGCGCTTCTGCCTGAAGGTATTTTCATCGAAGTATAGACCCATCCATCTGTGTTTTACATTTTATACAGCCCATCCCAGTTCCACTGGAATCTCCTACTTTCCTGGCTGCGTCCTACAGTATCGGCCTCCTGTTTAGAGTCGAATTTATGCACCAACGTTTTGTGAACTCACTGTGTAGGATTTCAAGGATGATACTTACGTTTCTTCGCTCTGTCTGAGGCACGTTAAATATTCTCAGTATGTAGGTAGACACACTATCTTTGCAGACCGTCACCTCATACCCGACATTTCACCGTTCAGATCCGAGTGCTTCTGTATGTTTTTTTTTTGTACATAGTGCTCGAAGTGAACGCTAAATGAGGAGTTCGTGACGGTCTCCAAATGTATTTATTTGTAGATTTTGAACGTGTTTCGTTCATTATGGTATGTGTGCTGTCCACGCAAGACAGAGGAGGAAGAATATTAATTCTGGATGATGTCGATTCATCGGCCTTTAATTAGTCTTTCACATGATTCTTAGGCGAATTGTAATAGAATAGTTCAAAGTGGACTTATGTCATAAAAAATTGATCTGTGGTATGGAACATGAATCTGATGGACTTCTACGAATTACAGTTTGGGTGTCTATTGTTTAGACATATTTAAAGAAGTAATTAGTGTGTGTAGTATAATATGTTTGCTAAAACAACTTTGTATTCAATATATACAGTGTATAAACTGAGCATGAATTTTCGTATGTACAAAGGGTACATAGAACTTAGTCTGCTGCCGTTTCCGTGTAAGGAGAACATCTAAGGAAAAAAGAGCACTTGGTTAGAAGTCATAAAACTTACTTTTAGAGTTTCCTACTTCCGGTGAAACATACTGTATTTCAGTAATATAAGCTGAGTATAATTGTAGTGGATTCAAATTGTTGGTACAACTCTGAATTTGTATATACTTTTGTTTTACTGTAATGGAAATAAAGAGTTGTGTTTTGCGTAAATTAATTTTTTTTCTAAATTAAATTTTTCATATATATTCAAAGTTTTTAGCCGTCTTCATGTTCATCAATGACTTGTGAAAGTAATACAGTATACAATATATATGACGTCAAGACCCAAGACTTTGAAATGGCCTGTATGTCGCGGTGTTACCACCGATAATGTGAAATTACAAATCAAGACTTTCGGAAGTCCTCTGACGTTCTTAGCCAATTCTCGTTAAATCTGTTTCTTCGGTTCAGAAACTGAAAACGGTAGACAAATGCAGAATGCGTAGTGCTCTGATAAGCCTTTCATGTCCTGACATGGCAAGGACATACATTTGCCTCTTCCTGGAATCTGTTTTTTTTTTTTGTTTGCGAATGTGGTGAATTTGTGGTAGATTTTATGCAAGTGCACACACTCAGCATGCTACGGGAACACTAAATGTGGGTTAAAATATTTGTATAATATTTTACTGCCCAAACTTTGCTTCCAAGCGTTAATTCGGGAGAACAAAAAGTGATTCATATTGATTGTTCTCTCCTAGGAAACTAACTGCTGGAAACATTAGCACCTCGTTGTGTAACGCAGAATGTCCATCGTGATAATGAAAACGTTCAGTTGAGCTGGTACAGTTAATCTGACATCCTGACAACTCACATTTCTGACATGCCTGTCTTTATGCTTCCTTCTGGCCAGCTTTCCAAGGCGTCTTGCCTAATGGAGTCTTGTACTTGTGTTTTTCTCTGCATGTCGTAAGGAAAGTAAACTGTGATTTTGCGCAGATAAATTCTGAAAAGGACTAATACATTTTTCGTCTTGTCACCCTCTCACAATTAATTCTTCTTCTTCTTCTTCTTCTTCTTCTTCTCCTCCTCCTCCTCCTCCTTCTTCTTCTTCTTCGATTGGTACTACAGCCCACTGTGGGCTTTGGCCTGTCGAACAATGTCCTTCCATTCTTTCCTATCTGCCATTAACTGTCTCCATCTTCTCACTCCCAGCACTTGAAAGTCTCTTTCTACTTTCTCTTTCCATCTTTTCCTGGGTCTTCCCCTTCTTCCCGTCCCTTCCAGTTCTTGAGTGAAGATCTTTTTGGGCATCTTATCGTCCTGCATTCTCTCTAGGTGACCTAACGAGCTTATCCTTGCCCTTTTATCCATTTTACTATATTTTCTCCTTTGCTCATCTAATCTAGTTCTCGATTCGTCCGACTTTTCCATTCGCCGTTTTCGTATTTAGGACCATATATTCTTCTAAATATTTTCCTTTAAAAAAATAGCAGAGTTTGTTCTTGTTTCTTCGTCAACGTCCCTGCTTCCGCTCTATACGGCACTACCGGTCTTATTATTGTCTTATATAATATAATTTTAATAGTCTGGATGAAAGTCGACTCCTGAAGAGACTTGTAGCAGCAAAATAAGCTATTGCCGTCCAAAATACGTCTTTCTCACAATTAATTAGTGTCTTTATTGACTTGATAGAAAACAGTCAATATTTGTTAGATGTTAAAGAAGCTTCTAGCCATATTGTGGCCCAGGGGGCTTTTAGTGTGCCGCCTTAGAGCCTTGCCCCAAAAAGAGTACGTACAAATGCTTAAACACACATCAGTTAGTCGAAGTGATTCGGTGTTTTATTATTGATGTACCAGGGTGATAACTAGTACTTCCAGTGCTATATTCACAAAACGTCGCAAATGGGTCCCATTGTGAGTAACCAGAATTTGGCCCCGATCATTAAACCCTATTTTTAACTTACAATATTTAGTACAACTAATTGCAAAAATAACCATACATAACTTTATTATTTTGTGAAGCTCCTCCCACATGCTTCAGCCCCTATAGGCCATCTTCAGGGATGTCATTTACAAAGGAATACATTTATAATAAATGCTGTCAAAGACGAGCCTATATATAGTTTAAATTCCGTGTTGTCAGTTAAAATATTGCTAAACGTGTATACAAGTATATTAGTTATACAGGTATTTTACATTTTTTGATAATTTTATAGTCAGTCACAGACTGAGCGGTCATCTTTAATACAAACATCAACTCACAACACAGGTATGAACTTCCCATAGAATGACATTGTTTGGCTGCAACTCAGCATAAAATCTAAAAATAAAATTTGCAAATTACGTCCAAGAAGATGGACTGTAAGTGCCGAAACGTGTAAGATTAGCATCACAAAATAACAGAGAGTTATTTATGATTAGCTACCTGTGCTATTACGTAGATTAAATAGTGTATGTCAGTCTGTTGCTAAACGTGTGACTGAATGAATAACGCTTCTGTGTATTTATGAGTTTTTAAGTTAAAAGTTTGGCCCGGAATTGCTATATTTCACCTTCATATTTTTATTACACTGTACTTTCTTCTGTTTTCGTATGTTTAATCGAAGAAGTGTGATATAAAAAAATTGTAATAGACGATATCCTCAGGCACTTTTGTGGTCATTTAGTAGTGACATGTTTTCAGGCAATCGTGTGTTCTGCTCAGGTAGTATATTGAACACAATGTGTGTGATTCATGGTAACGTACTTCAATAATGGGTCATTCAATCCCTCTAATATTCGATCAGAATTTACGTTAAATATGTGAAGTTATTAGCCGAGAAAAATTAAAGCAAACACACCGGACTATAAATATTGTGTATATCGTTGGAAGCAGTTTTGTATCTTCTACTGGCACCGACACTTTGTCTCTCGTATACAAAACAGGTGCGACCCTTAGACCTGAGACCGAGGGATCCCGTCGTACTTTATCAATGCCATATTTAACAAGTCAGGCAATGTACATACAACGTAATATTGAGGCTCATTTGCGTAACCATTTTTGCCGTGGAAGAGCAATGAGTATTCAGGTGTTCTGTGTGTGTGTGCGCGCGTGCGTGCGTCTGTAGCTTTAGGTATCCAGCATGAAAAACGCTTGTGCCATATTGGCACCTATGGCCTGTCCGACATTACGATATTTTTCCACACTGTTGAACATGAAATGCGTGTTTTGTTTTTATGTACAACCTTTGTTTGAACAGTTTCTCACTCTAAGGTATTCATGTCAGGTACCCGTTATTCGTGTGAGATTTTAACCAATCGTCAGTTTGTTCGATGGATTTTCGAAGTAGTCTCGTATACCAAATTTCAAGAAAATGCGTCTCGTGGGAACCGATTTGTTCCATGCGGACAAACAGACGGAGAGGCAGTCAGGCGGGCAGACAAGCAGGCAGGCGGGCGGGCGGGCTAATAGTCGCTGTTCGTTGTTTTGCGAACGCATTTAAGAGCTTCGATTATGCGTGGATACATAGCATAGTGGTTAAGGAGCTGTGCTACAAATCGGTAGGTCGCTGGTTCGATCCCAGCTGGTGTCAGTGGATTTTTCATTGATATAAAATCCTTCCGATCACACTATGGCCCTGGAGTCGACTCAGCCTCTAACAGAAATGAGTGCCAGGAGTATTTCCTGGGGGTAAAGGCGGCCGGTGCGTAAGGCTGACAACATTACCACCATTCTGTGCCGTTTTCACGAAATCTAGGAACCTTAACTTCCTACAGCCCTCTGGGCCACTCCAGGCCTGTAACGGGACTGCTTTACCTTTACATATCTTAATGGAGGTGAAGCTCATAAATCTCGTTTGGAAAATGATTTGGCTGTAAGGTTTCATCGTACATACCACCTGAATTGTGTATCCATCCAAAGGAACATACTTGAAATCTGTATAATACATTGCTGCTTGTTACAATAAAGTATTGCACATAGAGGGACTATCTTCACGGTTGCTGTTTATTTATGCTGAACCATGCCCACGAATCGTTATGTATCCGGAAGCTCTTGTGACTGGCCAACTCGGACCCAGCCTTTTGTGGGTTTCCTTGGTTCCGTAACAACTGCTGAGTTTGTACCTAAATTCCATTTTGAACGTGAACGCTTCTTATGCAGCCTTCCAAATGTAAACATCAAAAGTCTGCCCCACCGCAGCAACGACCCTAATTCAATTCCTTCCGCTACTCTCTCTCGCCCAAAACGGACCACTTACAATGCTTGACATCGTCTCCTTCATATTTCTATCAGAAGTGTGTGTGGGCCACTGCGTGAGAAGATTGAGAGTCCAAAATATTCCCTCCTCCCCGGCTACAAATATAATGGTTCTCATTACACTACACTTCTTCTGTCACTGCCCTTCTGGCATAGTGTTTGGACATCAGCTGGCTTGTATTTGCCACTGTAAAATTAAACATTTGCATGAAAATTACCCCAACGCAAGGGCCATGCTGTTTCTTGTTTGTGCATGTGTGTGTGACCCATTAGTAATGTCATAGCCATGAACAGTCCATCTGGAATGCAGTTCGTCCTAACCGACCGACACAGTCGAATTAAAAGAGCAGTATCGAATTGAAACAAAAAAACCTTACTAAACTGCTTGCTGTCTGGTATCCATTGCCCAATACTGCGTGAAGGTGTATATACGTACACACGTCCGCTATTTACACAAATTCAACTGCGTACTGTTCTACGCTGCAGAACTTAACACCTTGTGATATTCTGTGCAGACCATTTACCAATCCGAACGGTTGGCCTGTAGACCGTCTGCCCCCATCCATCCATCCATCCATCTACCCACATACATACATACATGCACGCACACACACACACACACACACACACACACACACACACACACAGACAGAGCCATCACTCCTCCTAGCTAGCAAACCAACCGGTTAGACACCGAAGAAAACATGCTGTCGTCCATTCAGTCATTCAGACGCTGAACCATTCAACCAAACAAGCGGCTAACAAACAGGCCAATACCTTTACCGTATTCCACACGCTTTGTAAATTATCTCAGTTTTTGCATGTTGTCGGTCCTGAGATAACAGGCTTTGTCTGTATGCTTGACATGTTTTGTTTGTATGCCCTTTCCTCCTTCAGTTTAGTTTTCAGCCAGAGAGGCTGCTGGTTTTTTTTTTTTTTTTTTTTTTTAAAGTTAAAAAAAAGAA
>Ga0123352_10001507_pt1 | contig 31101 bp, 14 predicted proteins | sample TergutLab28metaG_FD_89700 | JGI IMG/M metagenome (GOLD analysis project Ga0123352, IMG submission 89700) | Labiotermes labralis P1 segment gut microbial communities from Petit-Saut dam, French Guiana - Lab288 P1 | ecosystem: Host-associated > Arthropoda: Insects > Digestive system > Gut ...
CTCACAAGTTACTTTGATGTTATGTACAGATATTAACATTACAGAAACCACATATTCCTGCCAGTTTCAATATGTATTTGGTAATCAATAAGTGAGTAATAGCTGTCAAAGTTTCAAACTTCTATGGCCAATATCTCCGTAACCATTGAACTTTGGATATAGGTGTTTTGGGTTATATCGGTATAGTTTGACCTAAGGAACACTCTCCCGAAGTTAGGTCCTTTCCTTCTGGGACACCTGTATATACTGTTTAGATGAATTCAGGCCGTGCTGCAAAACACACAATTTGTCACAAAAACGGACTTTCTCTTTCGGTACAATGCACCATAGATTCTGGTAAAATTATCGATACAAGTTTAATCCTGAAAAAGGAGGGACTTTTTTTTACCGATACGTGTGTGCATATTTCCAAATTTAAACGGTCGCGTATCTCAAAATTTCGCCTTCTTAATGCAGTACTCATGGTCCATGAAAACCCTAACAAACAATTACGAACCATTGGCTTGATACCAGCTTCGGGTAGAAAGAGGTCAACATTCTGTAGTGGAAATAAAAAACGTTTTAAGCTTTTTTTCATTTTGCGTAAATAGTAAATATATAAAGGGGTAGAATGACGTCACTTTTTAACACGAACAGCCGAGGAGCCCTAGTATGACGTAATGACCGTGACAGTCCCAGAAGAATTGGCACCAGAACGGCTAAATGGGCGTTAAATGATACATGCTGTAATCACCCTGGAAAGGCAAATTAACCTCTTCCAGCCTCAAATTCGTGTGCATAACAAGAAAAATTGAGTTCGCACCACACACCAAACACATTGCTTCTCAATTAACCAAAACCATGGTTAATATATTTAGGGAAGTAATTGCTGTTCATGTTTATAATCGTTAAAACACACACTGCACTCTGTGGACAAAATTCCGAACTTTTACTCTAAACCCCTTCTTGAAATAAAAGTTAGGCTTTTCAGTGCACCAACTTGTGTGTGTGTGTGTGTGTGTGTGTGTGTGTGTGTGTGTGTGTGTTTGTATCAGCGCGTATATCTCATTTCATCTTTTAAATCAGTTAACCAATTTTCTCACGACACAGTATAAACAAACCAACGTGTCGCTTCACATATTCCTTAATCTTTCCTGATATTACACCAAGGAAGACGCCAAACTAATGACGCTGCAATCAGGCCAACAGCACTTATCTCAGACCAATTTTAAGGATATATTTTTGTATAATATAAAACGAATCTACGGCCATAGCATAACTTGAACTTTAATTTGGTAGCAATAATTAATGCATTAATGATCCGATGTTTTATTAAATTTTATATCGTGATGGTAAATGTAAGGCTAACAGTATACAGGCCTCGACAGACCCTTGGGCACCAGAAAGTTAAGATTTCCAGGATTTGTAGACAATCAGCACAAGAAAGTCTTAAGGTTGAGTCCTACGCACCGGCCGCCTTTAAACCCCCGGAGACATACCTGGTACTCGTTTCTATTAGGGGCTTCGTCAAACCCAGCGCCACAGTGCGGCCAGAAGGAAAGAGTCAAGGAAAAATCACAACGACCTCGTCGGAAATCGAACCGCGACCTTCCGGCTTGTAGCACAGCGACTTAACCAACTGAGCCACCGTGTGCTCCCATACGGTGACGGTAAATCGTAAAAGGTACACATTATATACCATATAAAATATGGTATGTGCCAACTGTTACATAGTGACAACACGATCCTTACCGAGTCAGCGTTATGCTGCCACTCAACAGAATACTGAAGACAACTGGAGTTTATTGATTATGAAAAGTTCGTATATTTTTGTCGACCCTTTTAAGTGTTTCCATAACAACAAATAAAGGATGAGCTGTAATGCATTTCCTTAATTAATTAATGAATTTATTTATTTATTTATTTATTATTTATTTTTTACCTTTTCTCGTAAGTTAAGACGATGTTTATTCCGATGCAGTCTTTATTTCCCAGAACATGGTTCCAACTCCGAGAGACGTATAACATGTTGCAAGATTCATTACGGCTTCTAGGACCAAACTGTGTGGTGCTTTAGACAGGTATGAATGATAAACGAGAGTTATGTCCGAAAGCAGGTGAATAATATTCTGAGGAAAAAAGTACAGAACAGATGGAGGGGTAGAAAAATAGTGGTAAAATAATGAGGTTATGAGAACGTAACATTAGTCACTGGAATATACGCTTTTCTTCCGTTTTCTTACAAACTGAACAAGTGTTGTGATGATGTACTTCTTACTGTTAGCTACGTTATCATGTTCTATGCTATCATTATTTACTGGCTGATAATGCACACTGACAGTCAACGGACGAACATTTATTTCATATTTCATCCCTCACTTTTTCCCTATCTTACCTATGCATTATCCTTGCTTATTCATAGTTGTGTTACATTCAAACAGTGAAAAATTCATATGTTTTACGCCAAATGACGCAACTTTAAATACAGACCTGTCATCTGCAAGTATCCACGCGAAAACGTGTAGTTTTCGCGTAAACGGCATGAAAACGACACCACATAGTCTACATAGACTACAGAGTCCATCACAGTCAATCATTAACCATGTCCTATTATCTTTAATCACTTCCTATTCAAGCGCATTGGAAGGTATCAGGAAATCTGTCCATTGCTACATTATCATTTCTACTAACCCGTTAATTACCAGTGCGTTATACTAATGTTAATGTGTCTGCAATATGTCCAACGTAATAGTTCCTACAGCCAACGCATTTATACGTGTGTGTGTGTGTGTGTGTGTGCTTGCTGTACCCTCTGTGTGGTATACATCATCATCATCATCATCATCATTATCATCATCTAGCTAACATGGAGTTGGGCCACTTGTTGACCCATTCCTGTCTGACACGTCTGTAAGTCCCTATTATGGTCTCCCCTGGCTGCTGCCTTTTGGTCTGTGTTTTTGTATTATCCACGATAATTGTATACTTGAAGGCCGTAAAGTTTAACTGGGGAATGTGACAATCGTTCAGCTAGTCAATAAATTCCTCTTCATTTACGGAACCCCAACGTTCATTGTCTTTGCCATCAGAGTGTGACCTCCGTGTACTGATAACGAACAACAACACAGTAAGACTGCCTTCGATGAACCGTCGCAACTTACGGACCACCGAGATATTTCAAACACTGTTGATAGCACATCCGCATGCAGGGTTGCGGGAGCATTAGACAGTGACATATTGTCTTGTTTATACTTCGAGTTTGATACGTGAAAAGGCCACTGAGAGCACTGGCTACAAAAGTTTTTGGCCTTTCTTTTCTTAATTTCAGTTTTTTCCTCTCTGCTTTTGTTTATCAACAAAGGAAGTAAAACTTGTCCTTTTTATATACTAAGTAAAAGTGTGTTCTCTACTCTATAACTTATGATACATTTTTTTAAAATTCTGATGAAATTTCAAACTGTCTAAAAAATGTGAATTTGCTATAGATGACTGGCCGCAGGGCTCCGCGTATAGACCGGTGGACCATTCATGGAAACATGTATTCTGTTACAGAGTGCCAGTATTGTACCAGCTCTTCAAGAAGTTGTTTAAATGTTAATGTTTCTACACCTGTGTTTAGGTCTTATTCTGTAATTATGTGCAACTAGCGAGGAGTTTCAATTGAAATTCTTGCAGTAATGCAAGCATAATGCGGAACTAATCTCCAGCTTCTATTGTAAGATGGCAAAAGTTGTTACAACACGGAACGTAGAAGCTTGAACATAAACAGAGAGCTCTTGAAGCCTTTCGAAACTGTCTTAACGTATACACAATACTATACTGCACAGTCACGTGATATGTTACAATGAAACCAGAAAACCACTCTTCACACTCTTACATATCAGAATACAATATCCTGTTTTTGACTTACATTTGAACAGCTGAAAAACACACTTTTACAAAATGAACATTACTGCGCGTATAAACGTATACTTCGCCGTATTATGTGTAAGGACCAATGATGGAGGCTGTGCATTCATTCAGAATACCCGATAACAATCAGTGGAACAATTACAAAGTTAAATAAACTATTCTTTTTCCGAACAGTTATCTATGTGTTAGATCTCCGAGTTTGGTTGGGTAATAAAGATCAAAGTAAGTTATTTCAAGTATTTTTTTATTGCGAAATACAGTGGTTTATTATTGTCGATAACTCTTATCAGGTCCTTCGCTGGCAGCCTGACCTTATACACCTGTTCTGACACTTGACGTGTCTACATACTTTGATGTTTAAATAAAGAAATTATGTGAATAAAAGTAGCATTGTCACAATGAAGAAGAGGAAAGTTGAAATCGTGTGGAACCACACTGAATTACTCAATAAATACGCTCATAGAATGCCGTGCCAAGAAGAAGCTATGATGATAACAACTGCGTCGGTACTTAATTATGAACTGCCCTCCCAAACTTCCCCGTGCACAAAGATATATGGCGTGTCGTGTGTTAGACACAGGTCGTAATGTAACGGAAATCAGAGCTGCGTTAGTTGAATTGTGGACGCAATGGAGCCGGGTTACCATTGTTACGAGCCAGTATGGAGCTATTGACATATCGATTAGCCGATACGAATCCCCAGCGAGCTGCACGGGTCTCAGGTGCAATTTGGAGTTAAGCTATAAATCAAATCATATAACAATTTATAATTTGTATTCCGTGCAGAATTTATGTGCACTTTATTGTACGACGGGCGTTAATCGATATTTGTGCCAAGAAACAGTGTTATACGCAGTTGTATGTGTGACTTTCCAATGTTAGAGTTTTCTGTTGGAATTTTCCTTCATGTGGAAAAATTATCTCTGTCGTGGATTTCCTTGATGTGCTCAGGACATTCCAGCTAATTACGAGACATGACCCACTTACCTTTACCCTGTCATGCAGACTTCGGCAGTATACAAAAGCGTAGTCGATTGATTCTCGATTCAGAGACTTCAAAGATAAAAATTCGGGCCAAAATTTACCTGAACGCTCTACAAACATACATATACGCCTATATATATATATATATATATAACTCAGCGTCCGTCTGTCCATCCGCTTGTCACGCTGTATAGCCCAGAATCTAATGATGGTGGAAAAGTGTAAATACAAAATTTGTTCGTAACGGAGAGACAACACCGGAAAATGCGTGATTGCAGACCTCCGTAGGGGCTGGGGGGGGGGGTGGAAGATTTCCAGTAGTCTGAAGAACTGAAAATCCACTTCCGCTTTCGTAGTTTCTGCAAGGAAATAGCATCCGTATAAAGAAATGATAGGGGTGAGATACTTGCAGTGTGTAGCGGCGGTGAATCTGAAGTTACTGCCTTCCCAGTTGTGACGGCGCGCAGATCTTGTAGAAAGTCGCCGTCATTTAGAAGGAACAAACTGCCTCCAATTGCGAAGAAACTCTTCTATCCACAGAGCAATTTGGCTCAGGCGATTACGTTTCCGATTTATTTCAAAGACGCCAAGATTTGATCACCGCCTGGACATCAAATATCCTGACCGGGAATTGTGGTGGTTTTCCTCCGTCCAGCAAACATGTCGCTATATTGCCATAAAAGCATCCTTCCACAAATACCACCCGCTGATGTGATGCTATATATTCCGATTTCACTGCCGGAATCTTTGAGCGAAATACAAATAAGCCTTTTGTGAAGAGTATAATTTTAACTGCCGAAGTTTGTGGTCTTCCAATTTTTTAATAATCCGTTATGTGTCGAAGGTGTAGATCCCTAACAGTGTTAAATTGTGTAAAGAAACCCAACTTGGTGCACATTCTATTCATAGTATATTTCATCAACCTCTAAATGTTTCGGACGTATCTAGGCCCATCATCATGAGGTACATCCGTATGTATACAATTGGTACTTATTATTCTTATTCTGATTACTTTTCCAATCCAACCAGGACAACGGACAATCATCGAAAAAGAATAATAAGTACCAGTAGTTGTATGCATACGGTTGTACCTCCTGATGATGGGCCTAGATACGCCCGAAACATGTAGAGGTTGACGAAATACTCGTATACTAAGAATAAGTTGTGCATCAAGTTGGTTTTTCTGTACACGATTATAAAGAGATGCACGGTCAAAAAAACATAAATTTAATGTTAAATTGTATCACAGAATCACGGTGTATTAATTCAGTTACCTCGTTGAAAACAAAGAGCGGTACAATTGAACTGAAATGTTATTTTTCTCCAAACGGTGATTTGCGTGCATATCTGTAACTTGCTTACTCCATACAGCAGATTCGTTACTGAGAAGCTAACCGGTTCACAGTTAGCCAAGAATTTCCCCGCATTTTAAGGAACTCAAAAGTTCGTTACCACATTCACAAAGTCCCTCCACCTGTCCCACTCCTGAGGCAGATCGATCCAGTCCATACACCCACATCCCATTTTCTGATGATCCATCTTAATATTATCCTGCCATCTACGTATGGGTCTTACAAATGGTCTCTTGTCCTCAGGTTTCCACGCCAAAACCCTGTATACACTTCTCCTCTCTCTCTCTCTCAAACTACTCGTAATTTCAAATGAAAAAGTTTTACTGTGAATATGCAGACATGTCCACCTACAACGTTGTCACGTACCTGCCAAGCTGCATGGCTTCACTTCCTACAAGGGGGAGTTCATATCAAGTAAGACGCATAGAATAAGGCCTTGCTTTGAAAGAGCCTGTTTGCTGTTTTCTCGTTCTGCAGGAAGTTTAGAATAAGAAAAGGCGCTGCTAACGACGGAATGTCAGAAAGCTACACGTTATACCGCTCGTGATGTTATTGCTCTAACCGACTGGTGACGCTACACAGGCATGAGGAACGATGTAGCATTCATTCATTATTGAAATACCAGTGTTATTGATTCTTCTGTCGATAGGGTTAGCCATACGGTGTTCTGGCTCGGTATACAAGGTTTCACAACTGAATACAAAATCTCATACCACAAGATACAAGGAGCATGGGAAATCACGCATTCCACCTTTTCAAGGAATTTTCTTTCTGAGCACCAGTGGATAAATTTTAATCAAATTAATGATTAGGCACAGTTTAAATAAAACTATATTGATGTTGTTGTGCCGCCTTACGGTTTTCTACACTTAAGGTATTCACACATTTGGAAAATTCAGGCACTGGTTTAATACTTCAGTAAGAAGTACTGGCACCACAAGACAGTCTGCTCGAACAATGTATGTGAGGCAATGGCACAGAGTTGACTGTGGCCGGCCACATAACTGCCAAAATTTGGGGGGAAAGCAAAGTCACAGGAATGAATTATTTTCTTAAAGAAATTTATCACACGATTTCATATTTCTACCGGAATTATTTAGAACAAGTGTGTCTTGTACGTTCTTTCCTGCAGTGAAATGTATGACAGCACTGTTTAAATATATATATATATATATATACATTATTTATTTTGTTAATATTGGTATTAAATTGTGTAAAACTAAAACGACGATTATGTCCAGCATCGCCTTATGCGAGGTTGTGTTGAAGAAATTGCACTTTTTTTCAATAATATTGTTTAGTCAAGATAATATCCACAAATATCATCATTATCATTTTGTTGTCTGCCTTACGACAAGTCCATAACCTCTTCCAAAGCCAGTTCTGCACAGGGTGTGATCTGATGCTTCCTCCTTCAATTTCCAGTAAACTCTCTTTTCCTTAAGGCCATCGATTAGCTGCTTACGTCTTCTTCCACTTCTTCAGACCTCTTCTATTGTTCCCTTAAATGGTCTTTAGGACCTTTAGCTACATTAATACGTAAAATGTGATGGCTTTGATTTTAAAGTATTAGAGCCAACTACCTCGCCATTGGACCCATGAAGTGCGATTTACGTCATCGGTTTCTGATATTACATAATGAAGAACTTCTGTTATTTATGTTGACAAAAACGTGACATCTACGATTTGGCTATGGTCTGAGCACTTTCCTTAGAATGAGTTAGCAAGAGATTGCGCGCAGAAATTTGTGGAGTAAATTCTTGGAAGACCGCAAGGAGATATGATAACATAATATAGACTTTTGGTTATGAGTAATGGATGGAAATGGCTCAGGATCCTGCCCAATGATGAACACAGATATTCGAAATCTTGACTAGCACGCGAATGATATACAATTTTTCCATATCTGAATTTTTTATGCCTTCCTTTTCTCGTTTTCCTAGTTACTTGACCAGTGTTTACGTCACTATTCTGTATAAATTACGAAGGGCATATTTACCTTGGTCTATTACCCTAAACTGCTAACGTAACACTGGACATTTCAGGCTGATAGTGGCCATGATCCATAGCCAGATCCACCAAAATTCCACTCCCGTAGTCCAGTTTCCCAAAACCCAATTCAATGTTATTCCCTCATCTTCTCCTCCTTCCAAATGGAAGTGTTGCAAGGCACTTCTCACCAAAATTTTGTGTGCATTCTTTGTCTCCCCATCATTGTCACATCCATTTCACTTTCTTATCAATTTGGTACGAGATGCAGGCTGTAAACCATGGTTTCCCGCGTTGTATAGGTCTTTATCGTGAACTGATCACTTGCTTCATACTTCTTAGCCCCATACTACTTTCTGAGCCCTTCTCGTAACACCCCTACTGTGCAATAATAGTATATTAATGATCCGTAATTGTGGCGCCCGTCCAACTTCCTGTCCAGTGGTTGACTAAGGCTCTTTTACTGGTAATAAAGCTCTCGGAGCGTGATGGAGGCTACTCACATACATCTGATACCAAGGCTAAGAATACGTGGACCTAAACCTCCCCTTTGTCGTACGCCTTCACAGCACGGTCCTTAATCAAACACAGGCAGTTCATTATTTTCACTAATTATAATCGTATCCCAAGTGATCATTTGCTTGTTTGCAACGCACTATATAAGATTCTGGATTAAAGTAATACGGTAGTTCGCAGGTAAGCGTCATTGCTTTGAAAGAGACTATCTACCTTGCACTATCTACCTTGCACGCTTCATATAAAAATATTAAACTAATCTGTAACGACAATTTGATCCTCTTTTTTTATTTTTGCACCTGTGTGATTTATGATTAAAGAATCGCCAGATCTCTAAAAGATACGTAACTGGCAGCTGCTTTCTTTCGACTTTGAAGTTTATAAAATGTGTAGATGAGATGATAAAAATTAGTGTTGAAATAAAAAGCGAAGAACTAAAAACGTGATATGAATTTCATAAAAAATTAACTTTATCGAAAATATATCGTCATGCGTGTGTGTGTGTTTGTGAGAGAGAGAGAGAATGTGTGTGTGTGTGAGAGAGAGAGAGAGTGTGTGAGAGAGAGAGTGTGTATGTGTGTGTGAGAGAGAGAGTGTGTGTGTGTGAGAGAGAGAGAGAGTGTGTGTGTGTGTGAGAGAGAGAGAGAGTGTGTGTGTGTGTGTATGTGTGTGTGTTTTACTGAATGCTGAAGGATTATGAACTTACAAAAAAAAGAGGATATCGAATTGGTTTTCTGAAGGGATTTTCCCCCCTTCTGTGTGTTGAACTTTAAAGAAATGGAATTCCAATCTACCGCGACCAAATTCTTCACTGACATTCTATTTTTAATATTCTTTTCGGTCTCTCTAGAATAAATTAAATCTCCCTTTCCTTTCCGATATCTGTCTCCTCAGAAGCAAATATATTTGTAACAAAAACACCGTCAGTTGTCATGATGAAGGATCGGTATGCCATTAGAGTTCAAAGTGCTTACTGTGCATTGTTCACAGAAAAAATCTTTGTGTTCGACAGTGAATTTTATTACTGCTGTTGACACAGAATCTCAGTAATTTCTTTCATTTGTTTCCCCACACATTGGTATCGAAGAAAAGCGGTGCTTTTTTCATTCTCTGGTTTTGTGATCAGACTATTTGCGTGGAACTGCGGCTTCTGACGATTTCATTGACCTTTTTCTGGATGACAGACGAATGAATAAGGAATAACAGTGGAATTAAAACAGATAGGGTACAATTAAAATGGTTGGAGAAATACGTTCCTTCTTTGTCGACCACAAATCCCACATGGACTACTCTGGTATTGAACCCGGGGCTCTGCTTTAGAACCCGGCTACCAAAAACCTGAGCCAAGCAGCGAACGCAGTACCCAGACAGCCTAAAGACCGCACTAGACTTCAAGAAGCTATTCGCCTGCTACTCGGCTCGCAGGCCCACTTCTAAAAACAGACATTTCTGTGGGACTAGTGGTAGAGATTATGGCACTAGAATAGGATTCTTCTTACAGGGACAACTTTGATTTTCCTTTTCAATTACACTCCTTACTTATTTAATATCAGGGGCCGGTACATAAGGCCCATTTGCAGCAAAAGTTCCAAGTGACCTTTGGTTTAACTTACTCCTACAACTGAAGTACAAAATAGGCTGCAAACGACACTTTGTGTTTAATAATCAGGTATCATGCTGTAAAGCATTCGTTTCCTCTGCTCTTGTTTAAGGAGTGGGGTTAGCTTCAAGCTCTGAGAGTTTTTCACCAAGGATTAATTCCTGAAACGCAATGGAAAACAGCTTGTTGGGCACAAGCTTCTTCAAACGTGACCAAATAAGGACTGGTCACGTTTGAGGAAGCTTGCTCCCCAGACAGTACGATCTGTACCAGAGGCTGCAACTACAGTTTTATGTACTCTGATGATGGGCGCGATGGACACCCGAATCATGTAGAGTAATTTAGCAGTAAATAAATATCTGCATACCGTCGCATCTTGTTGAATTTTTTCAACATGGGCTACGTAAGTTAACAGTCTGGATTCAAACAGCCCCTAAGAAATACTCATGAACATTTCAAGAAGAAGAAGAAGGCAGAAGTGGAAGGTGGTTTCTGTTTGACCTAATTAAGGTAACTGCCCACCTGGTATTGATTTGTGTTCATAATTTCTGATTTAATTGTACACAGGTACCCTGTTTGATGTCCAGGTGACCGTGCATCGTGATAAATTCGTATACTAAAACCAACTAGATGCACTAATTTCTCAAATTTATTTTTGGAATAAAACTCTACATATTTCGGACAGTTCCTCTGTCCATCATCAGGAGTTTTTTACTACACACAGCAAACCTGTTTGATATAAACCATTGCTGTGTGTACAGTGAAAAACTCCTGAAAAATAACAGAGGAACTGTCCGAAACACGTAGAGTTTTATTCCACAAATGAATTTGAGAAATTAGTGTGTCCAATTGATTTTATCATATGAACAGTTATATTGTTTTAACTTAATTTTCAATTTCCCCTTTATGCAGTGTACTCTACCCAAATTATAACCATAATTAATTCGCTCTGCTTTCCAAAATGTGACCTACCAAATTGCTATATAAACTGCTCTTACTTTATCTTGTTACATTAATTGGTACTACACTCTACCTGCAAGAAAATGTTACATAATTGCCCTAAATTCTTCTGAAAAGCTTTAGAGTAGACCAGAGAAATCCAGGAAATCTTAGTATTAATTAAAGGTATTGAAGTTCTGAAACGTTAAACCAAACGTTTCAGATTGCAAGGATGTATTCATCTGGCGTGCTCTTCTTTTGACACTGTAATATTCTCCTCAGTTATGACTTAAATTAATCAGATATTATAATAGACTGTGCATAATATGATACTGCGGATCGTTGCGGGTACGTATGAAACTTTGTAATTACTTCCTGAACCGGGAGAGAAATAATAAGAGTTGTAACATCGCACAGTGTGGACCAATCAGCACTTTGATTTAGTGAAGCTACAGTTAACTTCATTGTTAACTCTGTTCAAAGTATCTAGTACTACCAAAGTCCTCTAAGACATTCGCCATTTTGCCTCGAGCGAACACAAATATTTAATTTACCAAACTTGCACCATTACAACTTCTGACTGGTGAAAGAAACAAATGACCTACTTTCGTAATGCCATACGTACTGTGTATCATGTCCTGGAACACCACCTTATTAAACAAATTTTGTATTACACCGTGTATATCCAATCACACATTAATTTCCACCCTGACGCGTTTCGGCTTCTACTGATGCCATCTTCAGGGATTTCAGTCTACCGCAATTCTCTCCTCTGCACAACTAGAGTGAGATTTCACAAGTGACGCGGGTTGACTACAAGCAATTATTAACCATCCGTTGTAAGATCGCTGTTTAAAATCACAAACGCACAATTCTAAAGCAGCCCTGAATTTCTTCAGTCACATACATGTCTGATAATACGGTTTAAATTTGAAACACATAAAATCACTTAATGTCAATTTAACATTCATGAGTCCGTGCATCACTAATATATTTGCAGAGCACAGCCAACAAGATGCGACGTTTCTCAATTTATTTATTTCCGTAAGACGCTCTACGTGTTTCGGACGGGTTTTCCGTCCAACATCAGGAGCTCAAAACTGCACATACAGAGTCAGGTATTTGTCAGACAAATACCTGACGCTGTATGTGCAATTTTCAGCTCATGATGATGGACGGAAAACCCGTCTGAAACATGTAGAGCGTCTTAAATAAATAAATTGAGAAACTTCGCATCTTGTTTGTTGTACTCTGCTAATACACTTAATGTCACTGAAGTTGAAAATCAGGCGCATGTGGAAATGTGGATGTGATGGCATCTGTTTCAGTATCATCTGGTGTATTTATGTCGTGGCCACATACAGTCCCGAATTGGATGCATTCCGGTAATTCTGTGTTGTTATTACGCCGTGCACGTGTCGTGTGTGCTAGCTCAGGCCATACGTGGACTGTACGTGGTCACCATACACACCTACACACACAGACACAACAGAAAGCATCACATTCACATTTCCACTTGCGCCTGAATTTCAACTTCAGTGACATTAAGTGATTTTACGTGTTTCAAATTTTAATCATTGTATCAGACATGCATACGACGGAAAAACTTCAGAGTTCTTTTAAAATTGTGCATCAGTGATTTTAAACTGCGATAATTCAACGAATGGTTAACAATTGCTTATAGTCACCCCTTTTCACTTGTGAAGTCACTCTTCAGATGTGCTGAAGAGAGACGGTATAAGTAGAAGCCGAAATGCGTGGAGTGGAAATTAGTATGTGATTTGTTATTCAAGGTATAGTTCACAAAAGTTGGTTAAACTTTTGGCGCCGGAATTATTTTTTAAATTTTAGCACACCCTGTATATAAAATGTGAATAATACAGGGACCAAATATGTTAAAATTATGAAACAAACTGCATTTTGAAGAGAAAAAAACGGAGAGTATATACCATGTTTAAAATATTCAGTACCTATATTTGTTGAATAAATACATAAAATGCAACTTTGGAGGTTAGCGGTGCGGTACGACCACTATATTTGACATTAGGCGTCAAAAGTTTAATAAAATGAAGAAATATGACGAACTGTTTAGAACACAACGTGAGACATTCTAGCCAGTGTGGTGGTTATGGTAGGAGATGGACGAAAAGGGAACAGAGATATTCCAGGAAAGGACAAAGATTTTTCTATAAACCGGTTACGGTAGTCCAAGGTTTACACCGCCCAGTCTCTTTCCCGGGACTAAGGCAGGCGAAGCGTGCAGCTGGCCAGTTACATACATTCAGAGCCGAAATAAAAAATGTATAAATTGACAAATCCACTCCCCTCTATAGTGGCGATGCAGCAGGAAATGTCAGTATATTGATAGATGAGAGCATCGGTTGTTGTGAAAAAAATTTGTATATATCTGTATCTAATTCTGAATAGAACCGATATAGAGCTCTTTGAATCTACGAATATCAAGCATTTGAATGGTAGTGACGAAAGAGAAATTTATACTGGTAATTTAATTTCAATTTTAATTTATATTTAAATGACAAATTTTTTACACAGAAATGACAGATTTGTTACAGTTCACAATAAATATTCGAAAATCCCACCTTCAGCCACCTTTAACTACGATGTACTTTGGCCCTGGTGGGCGAAGACCGCTTGTTGTGCGTCTGATTTGATCTTCACCTTTCTTTATGCGGGCAGTATTTACAGTGGACAGTAACATGTCTGTCATTTAAACATTAAAATTCATATTATAACAAAATTCACAATAAGTAATCTTTATTTATTACCCTTCAAAATGCTTTCGTATTTGCAGACGTAAACAGCTCTATCTTGCTAACCATTTAGAATTAGGCATAAGAGAATACGAATTCCCTCCCCCCTCCCCCCCCCCACAAAGACCGATATTGTCGCCTCCCAAAGTATTGACCACTGTTCCTGAATCACCCTGTATATTAAATCCTAGTCAAGCTTCCAAACACTGTAAGCAGCTGCAGATAGCACGACTGATCGTCACCAGGCTCACGTCGGATCAACCAGATAGCGTTGCAATGGTTTCAAAAACATTTACTCTCTTGCCAGAACACACTTAGCGCCCTGTACTGCGGACTTCGGGCGTTCTTGAGGGATATACAAAGCATGCTGGTGCTTAAGCAGTGCTCTCCCTTTCATCAGCGTGCCTCTCCATCCCTGCGCCACAACTAGCAAGTGATTTGGTGCTTACAGTAAGTCCTCCTGTTCTGACACTTAATTCAGCAGGATGAAAGCTTCATTTTACTGTCTGAGGTTAAGAAGAATTCATAAGTGTTGTTTATGCACAACGCAAGCAGCAGTATGCAGACCGTAGCTTAAGCTTACACCGAATTTTTTTCTGTATTGCAAATAATGCAATTACTTCCAGGTATATGGAAATAAGACAAATAATCGCTATTTCGATCTTTTCCTTCCCTTCTTGTTCCTGTGGCATTCCCTTTTTACATTATACATGAATTTCAGTCTCGAGAAAGCAGAAATCTCCCACAGGAACCAGTGGTCAATTTTTCAACACGATTTTTTAGAAGTAGTGCAAAAGAACGCGGAAAGTTTGAAGAAGGGATGAAGAGATACAAAATCGAGTTATGGCAAGCAATCTGTATTGGGTTCCCCCGTTTATTGGAACCTGTCCCATCGTCCGTAACCAATACGAGACTGGCATCTATCATACACGTGGTTCACTCTACCGGGAAAGTAAAAAAGCAATCTCTATCTCTCTCCCTTCCAAATCTGCAGGTTCCTTCTTCCGGTTATTATTTTTTCTCTGTAACGCCTTTATCTTCAGTCTGTTCCTCCTTTTCTCCTTCACCAGAATGCCTCATTCGGTATTCACTGCTTCTGCTTTCCATTATCGTATTCCTTATATTCTACAACGCCAACAACAGGACAAACTGTCCCGCTGGATTCTCGTGGTAGCAATATCCTAACCGTTCAATATAACATTATCGATTGTGCAAATGTAAATATAAGGCACAATGTTTATTTATGAGTATATTTAGCTGCATTATGCAGACATTATTACCAATTCAGTTCTTAAACAGCTTGATCTTAGGAAGATGAAGAGCCAATTGCAATTTTGGTTTGGCCGCAACCTTCAGTTGTTAGAAGAATTGCCACAATGTTTATTTAGAGCGTAAGTCAGGTCAGGGCAGTATTGTCGCGTTTCTTCTTTTTTTTTAAATTTAGCCACGGAAAATGTGGGAGAAACGACAAAAACATGGCAATGCTTGTGATTTCGGATTTGTACAGCGTCACCAGAATGGAAATTTCTGAAAAGAGACAGCTATAAATATTCCACTCCAGCCTGTTTTATAAAGCTATTCTGATTGATTGTAATCAACAGCGGCTCGTCTAAGCACTGAAGTGCTGCGCCCCTCCCAGAAATTTTGAGAAAAATATAACTGAATATCCGAATGAAGGTTTTCTTAAGAGCTGAGGAAAATTTTATGCGTTTAATTTGTCTCATAATTTGTAAGAGAAATGTTGCCCAGTACCCCTTACGGAGGAACCGCTGGCGATTTTCACTCAGTCTTCACACAAATGACTCCGAGTACGATTTCACAGATACAAAAAATGGGCTAAACGCCAGGGTAAAATAACATGGAAAGACGTAATGCCCACCAAATATTAACCCTTTAAAGACAAAGCACAGAATGCTGTATTTAAAGCTCCAGTCCGTACCGCGCTGTAAACACTTTTCATCTCGGTTATAAAAACCAAACATTTTATGCTGTAAGTGGCACAAGTCGCTGTTTGTTCTCAAATAAATACAAAACACGTAAATACAGTGTGGGCAGAGAGTGCATTTGTTGGATGTTAAACCTGTTGGTGTATCACGTAACCAGTAGGCTTTAAAGGGTTAAATGAAAAATTACTTTCGTCAGGGATGAGATGATTTGTAACCTTGTAGAAGTCTTGCAACTTTCCGAAGGGAACTACCGCATCCATTTTCACAGTAAGTATACTCCGAAAATGAAGGCAGCAGTTTCTTTGGAAACATAAATAAATTGTTACTAGAATACATGGCGTCACAACGCAGACAATCACATCCGAGATGCAAGTAATTTTTTTGTATCTTGAATCCCAAAAGCGAATCAAAACTTACAAATCTGTGATGAAAAATTATGAGGTTGCTGTGTACTCAAATTTTGAGCAAAGATTTTGATAGTAGTGAATAGAGCTTATGTCACAGCAGTCAGTCTTAATATTGTGGTCTTTGTTACGTGACGCCACATAGCTTGGTAAGTAAATAAGTAAAGTGATCTCGTTACGGGCCCGGTGTGGCCCAGAGGGTGGGTAGAGGTGTAGGTCTACTATTCCATGACCGCGGCACTAGAAGGGGGTGAGTGGTCAGCAGCACGCCCCGGCCACACTTTACCCCCGGGAAAGACCCTGTACCCATTGTACAGGAGGCTGGGTGGGCCCCAGGGCCGGGCTGGACAGGCGGAAAATATCGTCCCCACTGGGATTTGATCCCGGACCATCCACCCCGTAGTCGCTACACCGATTGAGCTACCGGACCCACAAGTAAATAAGTAGCGGTCATATTTCACAACGTCGTAAGCTTCACCTTCAATACCGTGAGAAATTTAAACTGCGTACATAATTTGTAGGCGTGAATTGTGCCGTCGTGTCGAGTTTCCCATGACGACGATTATGAAAGTAATGGCATTTTTAAGTCTTTGCTCTTCTGGGATGTTACGCAGCGTAGATTGATAGTCAGTTACCGACGTTTCGGGAAAACCTATCGTTCCCATCTTCAAGGGCCAGGTAGCCCAAGAATTCTTCGCCTTATTGACCCTTGAAGATTGGACGGACTTGTGCCGCAACTTCGCTACGGTATTAACGATTCCACGCTGCATCGAATCTCAGAACAGTGATGATCGCATTTACATCGAAACGGAAGTCTGATATCATGCGGTTTAAATTTGTACCGAATGGAAACGCCGACACGAACATCCGTACAAAAATGCCAACTTACGCAGAATTAAATTCCAGAAAACAATTACTCTCTTGTGCCCCCATTTATACTGACAGACCCAATTTACTTCCTCGTTCTGCAGCAAGTGGCTTGTGTTGTAGTAAAATTCTGACCTGTAAAAGGGCACAGATGGGCAGACCGAAAGCATGGAGATGCAATTTGATGTGAGAATGGTATGAGAAGGGGGATGAAGCAGAGATAGAGAGACGGGGTGACCCCGTTAAAACCTGACCGCCGAGTTGGCCTGGGAGATACCGTCCCCTCACATCCCTACAACCAAGGGTAAGTTTCCAGCCGGCCAAGCTGTTACCAGGGAAATTCAATTAGGAAACTTGCAGAACGTCTAAATTATTTTATTTTATACGTCCGTCTGCATGACAAAGGTAATATATGTGCTGGACTTGTGTAGAAGCTGATGGAAAATGAGAGAAGATCCTTCGAATTGGAAAGTTGAAAACATTTCTCTCCTTACGGTCCTTCTGCTGTTGTTAACAAAGACACTTTTGTCAGTGTCGGTTGTAAAAAGGGAACCTTTCCAACAGTTCTGAACGTCAAGCACACGACTTCCGGTGGAATGGAAATCCGGTAGACCCTTAGGCGCGTCAACAAGTTCCTTATACTAAAGAATTCACCATGCAGAAGGCTCAGATATATAATACGACAAGCATGCAGTTCATGTTGAAATGTTCTGCGTGGACACCTTATAGTCTTGTAAGCGGTTAACAAAGTTTCGGGGAGATAAACTACTTTAATATTCAAGACTCTTAAAAAATTCGACATTGACATAAAGGTGGAGGTCACCCTCGAACAGGCCATGAAGACCCAGAAGAAGGGGTGTAGACGCATAATACTTCTAGCCCTTGAACAGGAGTCTGGGTAGGCCCCATAGTCGGTCTGGATGTGTGTGAAAATTCTCGCCTCCACCAGGATTCTTTCCCCGGACCGTAGAGCACGTATAGAGCCACCGTACCGAATGCACTGTCCCGACTTTCCTTAATAAATACGACGCCGAAATAAATATTTACGTTTCTGTTCAGAAGATGTCGCCTTTAAATCGCCGGTCCTAGGTCGGGCCTCCTAACGATCACATTGCAACGAATATCGTCTGTCTTCTACACGTATCGTAAACTTCTTCGTTGCTAAGGTTTCCTCAGTCTCTTGCACCTTAAACTATGTCACAGCGCAACGTTCGAATTCGTTTTCTGTTAATTACATATTTATAGATTTTAAAATGTAATTAAAGCTACCAAATACAATTGTTTTATTTCAACACAGTTTCGTAATATTCCGTGTCAAACACAAACTTAAGCATCCGACTGGTTCAACAAAAGTGTGCCATTTTCAGGGGGTGAAGTATTGTTACAAGAACAGATTATCGTTAAGATTTTAGCTTCACGTTATAAAATACAATAAAGTAGTTCAGTTACTCCCTCATTCCTGTCACATATTCAACCTCAATTCATACACGTCTACGAGGCGCTATTACTGTGGTGTTTTATAATTATTTCACTACAAGCAGGTAAAAAACTTTTTCTTTTTAGTGAAGAAATCTTGTTGACAGCTGGGTCAAGGTACCGCTATATTGTTGGTTTGAAGCTGTGTGACGTCCAGTATAAAGATAAACGTAAATTGACCCCCAGCTTAATAAGCACCACAGCATGAAGGTTTATAAAGTAATGGAGGTGTAGCTCCACGCATTCTTAAACCCTGCTTTAGGCGTGGGTTTTTTTCCTCGAGATTGCGAGTGCCTTTACTCATATTTTAATATAATTATCCTTTAATCGTCATAAAATTTGAAGCTATATACTGTGAGCTGCCGAAAGCGTCGGTAAACCATTTGAATAAACAAACAAACAAAATTGTAAACCTGCGAGTGCACATTATGACCCGGACACTGCCGTCAGAGTTTCTGCGCTGCAGGAAAAAAAAACAACAAACAAAGTACGTCGTTATTCACCAACAGATCTTACTTCTCCGCGCATTTCTCCCTTCCTACACTTCTTCTTCTTTCAATTTCTCAATCGTATTTCCTTGTTGAAAACTCCCTTCCTATCACGCGTCTTAATCTTCCGTGTCCAATCTTCGGCGCCTTTCTAATCGAGATTCATGTTCTTCCGCATCGAGATAGAATCTTGCGTTTCGTTACGTTTCTTTCGTCATTGTGTTTGTATGTGTGTGTGTCTGTGTGTGTGTCTGAAACACATTCTATGTGATTTTTCTCCCCCTACATCTTGATTACTTTCCTGTCACTTTTCTTCATTTTCCTCTTTCACGCACTGCTTTTTCCCACAATTCTCTAGCCTTATCACACTACTCTTTCTATTGTATGTTTATTTCTGTTATTTCCGAAATACTGGCCTCTTTCGAATCGTGCCTGGACACTAAATTGCATCCAGTCTGTCTTAAGTGGTAGACAACTAGCACATTGTGGTTCTGAGCGGTGGATTTTCACAATTCATAGTGTCTGAGAAGACTCGACGTTTCCGGGCCCGTCGACTGCGAAAAAGGAATCATGTAACCAAAGCAGCGTTCATCTCCTTTCAGAACCTTAATGTCGAATCTTCCGCATGCAAAAATGCGATGCTAATAACACAACATGGATGATAAAGTACTACAACTGAAATAGAGCTGGGAAAATTTATTTCCAATTCCTAATCCTGAACTCCTAACTTCCATCTGTTTTCTTACCTTTTTTAAGTCTCCCCTTTCCACCCTTCCTCCAGTATATGATGCCTTAAATCTGTTTGACCTTCAGAAGGCACAGATTTGATAATAACCTGTCATCTGTGTACAGAACGTGCAGCCTACACCTGTCCATAGAAAAATCGGAAGAACAGAAAACACACAGGCATTCGGATGTGGATTTACAGGCGCCACAGCATCGAGTGCCGTAATGCAGCATGGTAATGCGCTGTCTCCTATTATGCAAATTATATTTCAGTTCAGAAATAACCGTCATGACCTGAAATTATTATTATTATTATTATTATTATTATTACTGCTACTACTAGCTACAATTGAGTTGTCACTCGGTGGCAGTAGTCCTTACGCTAGTACAGACAAAACAAATAAGAATAAATAAACATAAACGAGACAATACAAAAACACAGTACAAACCATACAAAACACAGTAAACACAAGTACACATTTTACCAAAACACCCACACATTAATTAATTTACAAGTGACAGGAGTTTTTTCCTCAGTGAACTGCAGTGAAACAATTGGTAAAGTGGCTAGGCTACGGGATGAACAGAAGAGGAATCGTAATTCGATTCCTGGCAGGGGCAAGTTATTTTTCTCTCTTCAAAATGTCGAGACCGGCTGTGGGGCCGACACAACCTCCTATACGGTAAGGACCTTTGGTTGTTACGTGAGGGGCGAAGGAGGGGAACGAAGCGGCCTGGGCATGGAACTGACCGCTTATCTCAGTTTAATGTGGAAGTTAAGAATGCCCTCCCCAATATAGTCATAGTTTAAAAAAGACAACTTTAACTTTACCGAATTTATTTCATTTGATATATGAAGAATTGTCTTTTAACACCAACAACAAAATAATTTAATAATATATAAATAACTAACAAATAGCACTTCAATATTTATGATGTATTTTATTTACAGTGCACTCACCAACCAGAACACCACATCGTCAACACATCACCTACACGGTGCATTAGAACTCACTATATTACTTCATCAGTCGTCACTCCGCACAGACCAAAAATTTTAACTCCCAAGTGTTTAATAATCATCCATTTTAACCTACATTTATATACACAATTTTAACGTGGACCGAGTAGCTCATTCGGTATAGCGACTGACTACGGGCTGGACGGTCCGGGGTCGAATTCCGGGAGTAAAGTGCGGCCGGGGCGTGCTGCTGACCACTCACCCCCTTCTAGTGCCGCAGTCATGGAAGTGTAGAGCTATACCTCTACCCACCGTCTGGGCCACGCTGGGCCTGTAACGGGATCACTTTACTTTATTTTACTTTTACATAATTTTTACTGAAATTATAATTTCAATTGTTATTGACCGACGGCTACACAGCTAACAACATTTATACCTTTGCAATTTTCTTATAATAACATCACCCTGAAGATGGCAGTAATAGCTACGGAAACATGTTGGTGAGAACACTGTAAATAAAATATACCATAAACATTGAGATGCATTTTTGGTTATTTATATATTATGGATATGATTAAGGCAAGGCAGCCGGAACATATTAACAAAAATCAAAACAATTATCTCTGCTCACTTCCTTGCCTTCCCCCTCCTACACCAAAGCTCCCTCCCTCATCCTGTCACACTTTCCATCCATCAGTGACTTCTACCACAGCGCGCCAAACTTCGTCACGTTCCACGATCCTGTGTAAGATGTACCGCACCACTCTATTCTTCGAGCGCAATCTTCTCTGCCCCCCTCATTGTTTCCACCGCCTTCAAACCTACTCGTCCCCATCACTTCCACAATTCTACCAACTTCCACCCCTCGTATTTCCAATGTCACAGCCTTTTGGGTCCCATTCCAATCTTTCCCTCATTTTCTTGAGGAATTGTTCAGAATTGAATTGATTTATTTTCATTTTTTCTTTTATCTTTCCTCATATATGCCTTTGGATTTTATTTTTCGTGGATTTAGTGTGGTGGATGGGTAAACTGAATACACTGCTGTCTATGATGATCTGGTGAGAAAATATTGTGAACAAAATGAAGGCAATTCTATTAAAAAGAACTTCGAAGGAATGGCGTATTAAATATATTGAACCATTAAATTTATATGTGCGTGTATTTATAAGTTTATATGCCTTTTGAAGTGCTACGTTACAGTATAGGCACTGCTGCAACATTGACACGCTTCTACGATAAAGCTGTTTATAATAAGATTTAAAAGAATCACGTAGATTTTATCCGCTCTACTCTACTTTATCTGAGAACATTAAATCTACTGTACTCTACCTGCATCGATATACGCCTACATGTGACTTGGAAAATAGGTTGGAATTGCGTCACGTGAGAGAGAAATAATTTACATGTTCGATCAGTAGGTTCGTCCAACGAAAATCTGGTGAATATCTCACAACAAGGAGAAAAGGACCGTGTGTTATCGCTCTGTAGTCAAGAGCACATGATGGTCTGTTCAGCTCGTCGCAAATTTAATCATCTGTGTTTCTTGAAGGAAATCTGATATTCGCAAGATGGTAGATATTCAGGTCAATTTCCTCTTGTGTCCTGAAGATGGAGACAGGAGGTTTCTTCGAAGAGATGGTACTTTTTCGTGTAACATGCTCCTCCATCTCACATCACAAAAGACCCTAATCGTAATCTCGTATCCTGCTCAAAGACCCACAGACCATAGTATATAAATCCAGTCCAACTCGGTTGTAGCGTCAAGAAAGAGTCAAGATTTTTTATTTAGATATAAACGAGTGTTAAACCGAATAACACAGTGCTGTGGTTAACAGTGAGGAAATGGTACCATAGAACATCTGACGCTACATACGAGGTGGCGTATAAACCGAAGTCGTTATAACCGGGTTCGATTTTATTGGACTTTCCTTCAAAGGAAAGACCATAACGTACAGCGACACAGTAAAATTAAAGTATGGGGTCAGGTGACTCTCGTTTAGAAAACAATCTTGTAGAAAATGACACAAGTGCCCAAGAAAGGGTAACTGTAATAGTCCTACTCTATACTCAATTAAGGTTCGTATATGCCACGTAATAGCCGGGCAGACATCAAATTTCTATTCCGGTTCCAGCCAAAGGTAACTAAGGACAACTGAAATGACGAATGCAGAAACAGATAACTTGTCTTCAGAAATCGTGGACTGCTATAGTTGTACTATGCATTGAATGCTTGACATAGCCCCAGGAAGTGAAATGTGGTGAGGTCTGGAGAGCTTGGTGGCCACCTAGTGCATCCCCTACACTTTAGCGGAAAATCTCATCAAAGAAACCGCAGATGATGCCGGCGAAGTGCGGACAGTCGCCATAATGTTGGAAGGTAAGTGTATTGCTGTCAGTTTCGAACAGCACAAAGAAGTCGGTGGCCGATGTCACATTTGGTTCGGCGTAGAAGACGGTCATACAGCTCTGTCATGTGCAAGTGCACACCACACTGCGTATTCAGAAGGGCCCCATATATTTGACGTTGTGTCTATGAATATGGCCTGAGACACCAAACGTGTGTATCCCTGAGTGGTAACTGCAGTAAGAAAGTCTAAACATCTGTATCAAACACGTCTTTTTTAATACGCCCTTGGCATAAGGTGGACAAAACTGAAGGTCGTTGCCATTAAAATAAAGACTTCTTGGCACTGTAAGAGTTTTCTTCAGAATCGCTTTTACTTTTGGATTTACGCAGATTTATTTGGACCGATAAACCTCGTTAAAGGGACTGAAGAGACCCCGTCGCTGCAGGCAGCCTGTCTGAACGTTTCTTTCATGTTCAAATCTTTTCCTCTGTAAATGTCTATCCTAAAGGCGAAAATTTGTTTAGTTTATTACACCGACGACAATATTGACGCTGTCTACAGACTACTGACCTTAATCTGACTACCCATAATATTCAATGAACCAGTTTTGCTCTGTCCTCGTCATAATTGACGTAGTTACCCAAAATTTCTCACCTCACATTTCGAGCATGACTTCCCAAAGTATAGCTATGTCACCAACAGAACTTAAACCATGAAAACATTTTTAATGTTCTCAAGTTGCTTTACAAGTGCTTCATCTTTTTTTAACATGTCTGGATGCTATGGAGCAGTCAAATGAATCCGAAAGTTTAGGCACAGACAACACAAACTGGGAGTGCTTAAAATAAAACACTGAAGAAAATGTTTGTATGTTAAGAGAAAATAAATCACAAATAAACGGACAGAACTGCATAAGCTAGCGCTTCCTGTTACTGCTATGTGTGTCTAATTATGAATGAGATTACTGGGAAATGTATACACGAGAGGAGGGGTGGAGAGAGGCACATAATTGTGTTGGGTTGGAAAGTCTTTAAACCATGATCAGCATGGAATTCATTGCATTGAGCAATATAATAACAATACATGGTCCAGAATTGCAATAAGAATATACCAATTGGAATGATGTTGCTCAGGCTACGGTCCAGTAGTTGGTTGTATTGTACAGAAAAGAAATCAAGAGATATTATTAAAAATTTATTTATTTCTTGGCTGACTGACTATTGCAGAAGCGTTCCCTTCGAAAACCAAGCACACTCCTACCTCTGTCATGCAGGTTACCTCTTAAACACGTTATATCTCAAGTTCGAAATATAAGAAGAAATTGATGTTTCAATGGATGAAGGAAAACAAGATATCTCAAAATCTTACTAAGGTTCAGTAATTATAAAAGACTTGATAATGTCTCGGTGGTGAGTACTGAAAAACTTACTGCCTCCATCGTCAAAGTAGCAGGTCGAATAAAGGCAATTTACTCCTTCTAGACAGTGGTAAGAATATCTACCAATTCCATAAGCTCACATTACAGGACTTTTCAGTGTTCATAGTCACGGCTTTCAGAATGTCAAAACTCACGAAAAGCAGAAAGAATTAAATTTTCAAAATTATTAGGCGAATTTCAGCTTTCAAGGGAAGTTAAAGATACAAATCAACGAAACTCTCTTTGAACAGAGCTTGCAGTGCAGAATGTAACGATTCGGGTTTTAGATCGTGTTGTATTTATGTATGATTGCCAGAAGCGATGGATGGTTAACAGCAGTTGTTGCTGGTATGAAAACAATCGTACTCACAACACACAAGTTTCTACAGGGGAAATCTTCATACAATGGGGGGGGGGGGGGGGGAGGATTCCCGTAACGAAAGCAGTATAAAAAAAAAGTTGCCTCATTTTAAGTTCAACACAACCAGCAAAAACAGAAGAATGTGACAAGTCGGCAGCTGCACTTCGGTATGAAACATTTCGACAGAGTTGCGGTACTTTTTCATCAAAGAAATGCTCCTTTTTTTAAAAGTAAAAAAACGTTGATTTTTCGGGCAGTTGCGGGGAGAATACGAGGGTAAATGCTTTCTGTGCGTTGTCGGTGTTACTGCAAGCTGCCTAATCGCTCACAGTGTTTCGTCAGAGTAAAAAAAAATATGCGCTCTTTAGTTGTTGTGAACATTTGAAGCCATCTTTCATTGACTCAATCAGACGAAAAGACGTAATGTTCAAGTTATATTCTCACGTCAGAGTTTAGCAGTCACAATCCTGTGGCTTCATTCCAGTCAAACATAGGAAAGCTCTTTAGGGTTGAACAGTTTAAAAAGAGGATCTCGGAACTTTTGAACGTGGAAAAAAACATGAATATACTTTCTAGCCAATGATCCACGATTTTCGAAAACAATTTTTTTTTTTATTTTCAGGTTCCGCCCGTTTGTCCTACTGTTAAGAGCAACGTGTAGATCAGAATGGAGCATAGGTCGAAAGAAACTGATTGGGTAAAACCAAAATACTCGGAGAAGAGCCTTTCCTTGTGCTACGCCCTCCACCACAAATCTCAAAAGGACTGGCCCAGGAACGAAAACAGGTTAAGCATAAATTATGCATAAGTTATTCGTAGAGGGTTAACAAAATAAAGCAATTTTTATTGTTAAATAAATTTTCCGGTCAAATATCCAGCGTGCTTAGAATGCCAGTCATTTTCTGAAACACAAAATATTTTGAAATTACAATACGTTACATCTTATCGAAATATGAAGTACCTGAATGTTGACGTAAACCTACATCGCAGGCAAAATTTCTATGTATTCTTCACAATGGAAGAAAGAGATTTGTCTCTCGATAGGAAAAACAAAATATTTCTTCAGCGCAAGGCACACATTAATTCTGGAGCCCCTGAGCATATTTTCCATATGCTATGAGTTCTTACGTGTACTTTACAGAGAATAAAACACTAGTCTTCAGATTTTTGGAGGATGGTATAAAAATTCATGGTGATCTAGGCTGGTCGTGCAGAATTACGTACTAGTGAATTAGCTACTATTAACGATGAAAGAGGAAACAGGAAATGGACAGGCAGTGGTTTTATTAGATAAAAAAGATAAAGGTAAAGTTTTCCCGTTACAGGTCCGGTGTGGCCCAGAGGTTGGGTAGAGTTATAGAGAGGTATAGCTCTACTCTTCCATGACCGCGGCACTAGAAGAGGGTGAGAGGTCAGCAGAACGCCCCGGCCGCACTTTACCTCCGGGAAAGACCTGGTACCCATTTTACAGGAGGCTGGGTGGGCCCCAGGGCCGGTCTGGACGGGCGGAAAATCTCGTCCCCACCGGGATTTTTTTAATTTGAACCTATTGTTCTACATACCACTTACAAAGAATGAAATGAGAGGTATGCAATTTCTTGTACTCATTTTCACCACATACTGTAAGTTGCGAACTTCATTACAACACAACAATGTGTGTGTGAACCGTTACGTAGTTTAGCGATATCTGCTAGCCGGTAGCTCATTCATGAATCGCTGGAGACCGGTACATATAACAATCATTGCGGATCGGTATATAAGCAGTAAGAATTTTTGCAGACCGGTACGTGATTTATAAGAATAGCTGCGCGCCGGTACGTATGTTATAACAATCGCTGCGCACCGGTATATAAGTTACAAAAATCAGTGGGGACTGATAATAATTCTCAAAAGTCCTTGAACTGGAATAAACGCGATAAGTTTTCAGCCACAATTTTCTTTGAACGAGGCACACAAGGATAATAGGTAATGAGGAATTCTGATTGCAAAATGTATCGCAATGACGTACATCACACAATCATGCAAGAAACCACTACACAATACCGACTGCAATGCTGTAGACAAGAAAAACACTTAGATGTAAACATGGCAGCAGACATGGGACTATGACACGCTATGAAAAAGGGCAGAAATACGGAGTTCCCGTTAACTGGACGCATGACGTATGACCACAGGTGTCAGCAGCGGTGCTGGTGATGTGACCTGCATAAAGTTCGTGCCCTGAGGTCACTTAACACAATTTATGGCAAGTAAATCACCCGTTTCAGTGCACCTGACCTAATGGTTCAGTCTTTCAGTAGCATTGAGACAAATCTGTCAGGTTCTTTCATGCGTTACAGTCTATCAGAGTGTAACGAAAAGAGAGAGCGAACTAAGTTAATAAACAGACGTCTAAGCCAACTGCAAAGTTGATTCTAATTACACAAGTTGAATACCTCGCAGTCGCAGTTAACTTTAAATGGAAATTACGTTTATTTTAACGACAGCAGTTTTATATTATTATTATTATTATTATTATTAATCACCTTTATACAGGGCATCTACATTTTACGTACCTGAAACAAATCATGTTTCTAGGGTATATAATTTTACAGCTGTTCTGCGGTTACAGTAAAGGTATATGGCACACGTAATGCTATATCCGATGAAAAATGTCTTGTACTTCAAAATTTGAACTTTCCGAACCACTGGCGCAATCATCAGTATGGTTGTTATCTTCAGTTCCTTGACGTCGTGCTTTCGACTTATGTTCTTCAGATATTTTCTGAATGGTTTTGGGTTGGTTCCAGGTGTTGGGTTGGTTCCAGGTGTTGGGTTGGTTCCAGGTGTTGGGTTGGTTCCAGGTGTTGGGTTGGTTTCAGGTGTTGGGTTGGTTCCAGGTGTTGGGTTGGTTCCAGGTGTTGGGTTGGTTCCAGGTGTCCCTATCGTTACTGGTTTCTTATTATTGTTGTTGTTAATATTATTACTACGACTAATTTATTATTCAATTTCAGTTATTTTAGTTACGAGCTTCGCGCTAATATTCATTTGCTGTGGTCTGTATCTATACCTATCTATATCTATATCTATATCCGAATCCGTATCTATATTTATATATATATATATCTATATCTTTATCTACTTCTATATCTATATTTATTACGCTTAATGCTTGGCACTATTATAGGGACATAGGAATGTCGCCTATGTAATCTGCTAGACGCTCACCAATTCCAAATTAAAATCCCTAACATTAACGAGCAAACGAATAAGATGTAAGCAGCAGGCGTTAACGCATAACCTCGAACTGCGCGTAAAACAGAGTAGATTAACAATTATGCGAAAACATCTTCAGAGTGACGCAGTGTACACCTACTCCCCTCGGGCACAATTCGTTATAGTCACATTGCCGAATCACCTGGTAGCAGAATGTGCTGAAATGTGGGTCGCCCTGTACCGTCTGCACCTAATTGGTAACGTGTGAGTGGAATGGTGTAGGTGGGCGGAAGGAAACAAATACAGCGCTCTGTGCCGCGATAAATACTTCTATAACTCTTTATATCAAACAGGGTATTAAGTTTAGTTCTAATGACACTTTGAAAGAACAAAGCAATTCCCCATTTTGTGGCGTTACGACAGACTGTTCTCAAACACACATTAAATTACACGAAGAATATTTTCGTACTTTCTTTCCTTTGGATAATTCGCCTTACTGCTTGTCTTAAAAGCGATGCGGTACAAAATTCATGAAAATTCATTAGCCAGAAATTAACCATGCGACCATCTGGAGTATTTTAATTTGTATGGTAACGATGCAAGTAAGCATGACGCATTCCTTGTCAGGAAGGATGTGGTAAGGGTGGAAGAGATTCTCCCCTTTCGTTCTTAAGGAGATTACAATATAATTTGTCGAGAAACAACACAGAATGTGAAGAGAAACGGAAGAGTCACTTCGTCTTTCTTTACGATTAAGATTGGAAATATAATAGCGTGGTATCCTAGTACCCTCTGAAGTGAGAACCCCCAAATCTCAAGCCCTAAGAAATTTCACAAGTTTCAAAGAAAAATCCTTCGTTGCATGTATCTTTCTTAATATTTGCACAGAGATAAATGTAAAGTTGTCCTTGTGCACGCCATCAATACACAGGCTATAGGCGGAGCAGATATATATTTCCACCAGTTCATAACTGTGGCACTGGGTGGAGGTGAGTAGTTAGCCTCACGCACCGGCCGCTTTACCCTCTGTAAAATAGCCCGCATGCTCACTGAATATGAGGCTGGGTGAGCACCAGAACTGGTCTAGAAATTTTGTAGAAGAGGTAAAAACTCTTTTGCTCTGCCAGAAATCGAAATTATTCTCTTCCAACATTTGTCTAGCCAGTAAACAAGTAATATATGTTATTTACAACACAGACATGTGTATTTTACGTTATGCAGCCCCTGAAATTGCAAAAATTGACACTTTCCGTGTCTAATCACATTTCTTGCAGAAAATGTTTACATCGAATCGATGTAATGAATTAAACCACCAAGTTCGCTCTATAAACACGCTTGCGACGAAATGAGTAAGGCACAGTAGATAAATTTAAGTCAAAGTTCGAAAATCTAATACTGACTGAGGCAGCACAGGTACTTCTTACTGCACCTTACTGCTCATATCTTTCTGTGCCATTCGTGACTACAAACAATTCTGTCGCTTAAAGGGAAGCAAGGAAACTGCAGAAGCTTTTAGGTTTTTGTTCGCGTATATAGTACAAATTTGATAAGATTTCTAGTTAGAAAGACCCAAAAAAGTGAAGATAGAACCCTGATACACCTGTATTACAGCAGGATCCCGAGGACACTAAAACGCCTAGCCCATCTACAGGTTTAAGCCAATAGTTGCTCCTGAAGTCTTATATTAAACGCTCTTGATCCAATCACATAATTTTTTCTGGGATATTTCCTGTAGCAGGGAAGATAAATACCGATGTTCAGAACGACCTGCCGTCTCTCTACCTTCCAAGCAGAAGGAATTCTTCAAGGTTCTAAACGACAGAGGGTGGTAGCAGGCTCCTTAATAATGTCCGTACTTGTCTATCAGATTACGGGCTGTCATACCTCACAAGACAGTCATATTCGCAGTCACGTTTGTGACCACCTAATACCTTGCGTAACACAAGGAATTAGTTCATTCTATCTTCTAATTACCGTGGAACGTGGTCGAAGAGCTTGCAAGGTGAAATTTATCGTAGGGGTTGAGAGGTTGGGGGAAGACCAGAAGCGTGTCTTGCTGCCTTGCTCGAGCAGAAGCTGTTGGATAAGGCGGTAAGGGTAGCATGCAATATGGCAATTCTGTACGTATTTATTTTAGTGCGGCTTGATTCCGATTTCTGCTGTCGCGGATTTCAAGAAGGAATGAAACCAGTACTTCAAGGAAGGAAACTAGAGCATCGAAAAATTGCCAGTCACCGACGTAACATAAAGTTTGCCTATAACATGGCATAAAGGCACAGAGAGTTAGTATAGGTACTACTCTACTCATTCTTAACCCCGTCGTTGGAAAGGGGTGGGTGATCAACACCATGCTCCGGGCGCTAAGCCCTGTCCCCATCGTACAGGAGGATGGGTGGACCTCGGGGCCAGTCTGGACGAGGTAAAAGACGTAAAAGTTAACGATTACCCTAGAACGGGTCATGAAGGCCCAAAGAGGGAGGGTAGAGGTATACCTCTACTCATTCTTCGACACCGTCGCTACATGGAGTGGCTAGTCAACACCACGCCCCGGCCGCATAACCCCAGAGCAGGAGAACCGGTAACCAGAGTACGGGAGGCTGGATGGGACCCAGGGTCGGTCATAGACGTACTTAAGTGATATGATTGGAGGTAATTTCAGTAAATTACCAAGTTCGACACGCTACAGGTGTGTGTTTGAACACCGAAAGTGACGCCTTTTCCCTTCAAAATTAAGAGATGCCACTGCTGAACACACACACACACACACACACACACACACACACACACACACACACACACTGTGTACAATATTACACTGCAGGAAACCGCTTACATCTCGTATAATGAGAGAGAGAAGTTTGTGAGAG
>Ga0123352_10001508_pt1 | contig 31096 bp, 25 predicted proteins | sample TergutLab28metaG_FD_89700 | JGI IMG/M metagenome (GOLD analysis project Ga0123352, IMG submission 89700) | Labiotermes labralis P1 segment gut microbial communities from Petit-Saut dam, French Guiana - Lab288 P1 | ecosystem: Host-associated > Arthropoda: Insects > Digestive system > Gut ...
GGTACGGTAAGGTTCTTTTGATATGTACCGCCAAGAAGGGCGGCCGCCAAAGGCGGCTTTTGCGTAGCAAAAGTACTGAGACGTATAGCGGAAAAAAGACAAGTTTTTGTTACTGTTTTGAGGTGATACGAGTATAAGCGGCTTGTGCCAAAGAGGGTGCATGAACACCCTCTTTTCAACAGTACCATTATCAAAACACATTGTCAACATCAGCAGTAATTATTAATCCCTCTAATAATCATATTGCTGCATCAAGCACTATAATTCCAAGCTCAACTCCAAACCCATATATAATGCTCTTCTTATACCTTGAAAAGGTCTCTCTTGAAATGCTAAGCTCAAAACAAATTTTATCATAATCTGACCTCCCCTTAATATAAACACTGTCAAACAGCGTTCTGTGCGTTTCCGTAAGCCTCGCAAGTGTTTTCTCAACCGCTTTAATCCTCCGCTCTAAAGATAAAACCGCCGTAGATTCCATAAGCTTTATAACCTTACTGCCTGTAGAATCCGACTTCTGCTTAATAGGAGGCGTCTCGCTCATCCTAACCGGAGACGATTCAAGTATTCTTTCCCGTTCAAGCCCAAGCTCACGCTTGTAATCCTCATAATGTGCAAGCTCATATTCGATGTACCTATAAACTTCCTTAGCTATCTTCATAGCACTCCCCCCTTCGTATAGTAATATTCGTTGAAAACAGTAACAAAAAAGCGCAGGATTTTTGTCACAAGGCGAAAAATCTGTATATACCTCCAAGATGATCTGACGTGGCATTGCGGCAAAAAGATAGGCTCTTGTTACTGCTTTGAGCGGATATTACTAAGGTGTGTTAACCTGTCCGCTATAACAATCACAAGCTGTAATTTTGACTTAATAGCATAATACCATAAAATACCCGCCAAAAAATGTCATCATTTTGTCAATCTGAATAAGTTGCAATATATGGATACTTGCAACACTATTATCAACTACCACGACAAACGCACGAAGGGTCAAAATGTGTAATTTGCGTTTGTCGTGTGTCAACTACCAAAAAATATAGCCTTTTCTTTATACATGTGATATAGTTAAGCGGGTAGTGTGAAAAAATATGTATGCAGGAGAAGGTTTATGGAAAACTGTAAAAATATCGAACTAGAGATTATTGAGGAAATAGAATATTACAACTCATTGCCCATTATGTTTAATAATTTTGTTGATACATCAAATCTTTCAAATAATGAGATTGAGCTCAAACTTGTTAAAACAGACGAAGCTGACTTTGTGAAAAAATGGGTGCCAGGATACTATTTCGATATATGCAAAAATGATGAAAAGATAGGTTTTTTGAACCTTAGGATAGGCTATACCGAAGGTCTTTATTACGGCGGGCAAATTGGCTATGAAATTAGCTCAGAATATAGGGGTAATGGTTACGCTGTAGATGCTTGTAGGTTGCTAATACCTGTTATGAAAGCACATAACATGGAAAAGGTTCTCATAACTAATGCACCTGATAATACAGCGTCTCAACGAGTTTGTGAAAAACTGGGAGCAAAATTTATACGAACAGCAAAGCTTCCGATAGGTCATGATTTATACAATACTGACCTACGAGAGTATAGTAATATTTTTGAATGGACATTATAGCGCAAATACTAGGAGTGTCAAAATGTTTAAACTTGAAGCAGAATTTAAACCAACAGGTGATCAGCCTGAAGCAATATCCGAGCTTGTTAAAGGCCTAAACGATGGCAAAAAATTCCAAACCCTTCTTGGAGTTACAGGTTCCGGTAAAACTTTTACGATGGCTAATATTATCGAACAAACAAATCGTCCGGCACTTGTAATGGCGCATAATAAAACGCTTGCGGCTCAGCTTTATAACGAGTTTAAAGAATTTTTTCCAAACAATTCCGTAGAATATTTCGTAAGCTATTATGACTACTATCAGCCGGAAGCATACGTGCCTTCATCTGACACATATATCGAAAAAGATTCTTCCATCAATGATGAAATAGACAAACTACGCCATTCTGCGACTGCTGCACTGTCAGAACGCCGGGATGTTATAATCGTCGCCAGCGTTTCCTGTATTTACGGGCTTGGAAGTCCTGTAGATTACAATGAAATGGTTATCTCACTGCGGCCTGATATGCAAATTGACCGTGACCATGTTTTACGTAAGCTTGTTGAAATTCAATATGCAAGAAATGACATGAACTTTATAAGGGGAACGTTCCGTGTCAGGGGCGATGTCGTTGAGATTTTCCCTGCCTATTCCGACAGCTTAGCGTTTCGTGTTGAGTTTTTTGGTGATGTTGTAGAGAGAATACTCGAAATTAATACGTTGACAGGAGAAGTTTTAGGCTCAAGAAAGCATATTGCTATCTTCCCGGCTTCACATTACGTTACCTCAAAGGAAAAAATGGCAGTCGCCGTAAAAGCAATACAGGAAGAGCTTGACGAGCGCATTAAAGAGCTTAAATCGGAGGACAAGCTTCTTGAAATGCAAAGAATTATCCAGCGAACAAATTATGACATTGAAATGCTGCAAGAAATGGGCTTTTGTTCTGGAATAGAAAACTACAGCCGCCACCTGGCAGGCAGAGAACCCGGAAGCACGCCGCATACGCTTATAGACTATTTCCCCGACGACTTTTTGATATTTGTTGATGAATCCCATGTTTCAATCCCTCAAATAAGAGGCATGTACGAAGGCGACCGCTCCCGAAAAACAACTCTTGTCGATTTCGGGTTTAGGCTTCCTTCGGCACTTGACAACAGACCTCTTAAATTTACAGAGTATGAAAGCAAAATCAATCAGCTGATTTTCGTATCAGCAACACCATCAATTTACGAAGGCGAACATTCGGAACAAGTCGTTGAACAAATTATCCGCCCAACAGGGCTTCTTGACCCTGAAATTATTGTCCGCCCAATAAAAGGGCAAATCGACGACCTTATGAGCGAGATTAAAAAAACAACGGAAAAAGGCTTTAAAGTCCTAGTTACAACACTGACAAAAAAAATGGCAGAAGACTTAACAGCGTTTTTAAAAGACCACGACATCCGTGTCAGATATCTGCATTCAGATATTGACACGCTGGAAAGGCTTGAAATAATAAGGGATTTACGGCTTGATGTGTTTGATGTTTTAATCGGGATAAACCTACTCAGAGAAGGGCTTGACATCCCGGAAACGGCTCTGGTTGCAATTTTAGACGCAGATAAGGAAGGCTTCCTTCGTTCTGAAACATCTTTAATTCAAACTGTAGGGCGTGCGGCAAGAAATTCCGAATCAAAAGTCGTGATGTACGCTGATAAAATAACCCGTTCAATGCAAGGCGCAATAAACGAAACAAACCGCCGACGCAAAATTCAAGAAGAATATAACCAAATACACGGCATAACACCAACAACGGTAATCAAGAAAGTACACGAAATAATACATGCAACAACAACCGAAGAAGAAAAGAAAAAAATGGGGTTGGATAAAGACCCTGAATCAATGAGCAACGAGGAAATCAAAGAAGCGATTAAAAAGCTTGAAAAAGAAATGAAACGTGCAGCTATGGATCTGTATTTCGAACGTGCGGCAAATTTGAGAGATGAAATTGTTGAACTTAAGAGGTTTTTAGGGTAAAATAAAATGTTATTACCCCTTCACCAAACACAAGGCAATCTTTGCGGTCTTTTTGGCGCAGGGGTAATGGGAACTTTTTCGCAAGAAAAACCGTATTTATTACTGTGTTATAGTGATTTAGCATTATTACCCTTCCAACACAAAACCGTGTTGCACATTGTATCGCAAGGGTAGAGTAGGAGTACATAAAGATGAGCAAAGCTAAAAAAGCCAACAAAAACAGGCAAAAAAAGCGCAAACCGGCTTCCAAGCTGCGAATGTTTTTAAAAACATGCTTGATAACGTTCGGTGTTCTTACAATAATTTTTGCCGCAGGCAGCGTTGCTTACACGCTGACTGTAAGACCGCCCGAAATACCGTCTATAGAAAGGTCTGAAGAACCTGACACACACATGAATTATGGGTTTATTCCCGGGGAATGGCATCAAGAGGATGCCGCAATAAGCGGTCGCCGTGCGCCTGAAGGGTTTACAGATGCTGACAGAAAAGAGGACTTTTTTACGTTCCTAATTATAGGTCTTGATGATGGGGTTAATACCGATACGATAATGGTTGCCTCTTACGATGGCGTTAACAGGGAAGCAAATATAATTTCAATCCCTCGGGACAGCTTAGTTAACGTAAGCCGCCGGGTTAAAAAGATAAATGCGGCATTTCCTTCAGGAACGCTTCACGGCGGTGGAATGGCAGGCGGAATTAACCAACTTCAACGTGAAATCAGTACAATAATCGGGTTTATGCCTGATTTTTACATCGTTATCGACATGGATGCATTTGTAAGGATAATAGACGCTGTAGGCGGCGTTGATGTTTATGTTCCGTTTAATATGAGATATTTTGACCCGACAGATAACCTAAGGATCGATATACCAAGAGGACAGCAACATTTAGATGGAAATCAGGCACTTCATTTTGCAAGGTTTAGGCTTGGAGGCGCAGACTCACGTACAATAAGTGATTACGACAGGATAGAAAATCAACAGGCAATTATTCATGCAGCACTTGAAGGGCTTTTAAGACCCGAAAGTCTGCTTAGAATTCCTGAATTTATCAGGATATTTAACGATAACGTTCATTCAGATATAACAGCAGGTAATATGATTTGGTTTGCAAACGAGCTGAGAGAAATACGAGGAACAGATGCTCTTTCAACCTATACAATTCCAACAACAGGCACAAGCGGATTGCCAATGTTTTATGAATTTTTATGCGAAGAAGGCATTTTAGAACTTGTAAACAGAACAGTAAACCCGTTTATAAGAGATATAGAGGCTCATGATATAGACATTATCCGGGATTATAATTTTTAACGGTTTCATAAAATAAAATAGAGAATAATAATGATTTAGATAACAATGTTGAGATTGACGAAACTTAATATTCAAAACTATATTGATGAATTTGTGCTTAGATACATACAAGGAAATGCAGCGAAGCTAATCGAATAAATGTGTTGTTATCTAGTAGTGATTCACCAGCAGATGTCGTAAAAAATTGGCTGAGGAATAGAAATTACTATTGAATTTCTTGGATTGTGGGAAGAGTTAAATAATCCCGATTTCAAACTGGTCGAATTCGACCAGTTTAGAATTGAGTCAGGAGCAAATTCCTTCACACTTTCACCGCAATTATCGGAACATAATAAGCACCTACAAATGGCACTTGAATACAAAGAAAACAGGCAGGAATAATCCTAGCCTGTTTTTGAATTTTTAAGCGCATATTCAATACACTGGATTATCATTTCATTCCGGCTAATATCAGTTTCATTTGCTATATAATCTAAGTTGCTTAACATATCTCTGTCAATTCTGATACTAATAACGACCTTCTCGTTTTTTAAAGGCTTGAAGCTATCCATATTGCAATCACCCAGTACCATTGTATTTTATTTGCAATGTGATTTATATATTCTAATATCAAATATATATAGTATTTACATTTCAAATATTATCTGCTATAATACAAATTGTTACAAAGTATAACAATAAAGGGGATAGGTCTATGAAATTGATTGGAATTGTATTAATTGTAGTTGGAGCAATAGGAATACTGCTAGGTAGTATGATGTTTGGTGACATCGGAATTGCCGCTTGGATAGGAGCGGCATCAGCATTGATTAGCGGTTTTGGATTTTTAAAGATTGATAAAAAACTCGGTTAAATTACAACAAAAAAGCTCTATTCAAAAAGAGCTTTTTCGTTTTGTGTAAATAGGTATACCCTTGCAATACAATGTACAACACGCCTGAAACTGCTAAAAATTCGCTTCTTCATGTATCGGAAGAAAGTCCGACGGCGTAGCCGCTTTTGCCGTAGGCAAAAGTACTGAATTATTTTCGGTCTTGGTGTACAGCTAGTACAACCTGCAACCCCAAATTTCGAATAAACGAATTTTTAGCGGTTTCAGGTCGGAGAGTTTTGAGTCGGAAATTTTTATTCCTGCCACGAAAAGAGGCCGAAGCCTTACCAATGTAAGGCAAGGGCTATTGACAAAGGCAGGGATAAAAATTTCCAACTCAAAACCGTGTTGTACATTGTATTGCAAGGGTATAATTACCAATAAAAAAATAACCCCCAAAAGGCTTGTTTGCCTTTTGGGGTTATTTTTATTAAAACTTGAAAAATGATACCAACTGCCTAAGAATTTCGGCCTGTGAATTTAATTCTTCAGCCGCCGCCGCCGTTTCCTCTGAGACAGACGAATTATTTTGTACTACTTGAGATATTTGTGAAAGTCCAATGCTTACTTGAGATATAGCCTCTGCCTGTTCCGCCGATGCGTTAGAAATGCCGTTTATTATTTCCAATACCTCACTGGCATTTTTAACGATAACATCTAATGATTCTGATGTAGATTCTGCAATGGTAGAGCCTGCTTCTACCCGGTTGATAGATCCTTCAATAAGGCTGGTTGTTTCAGTAGCAGATGTTTGGCTGCGTGCAGCAAGATTGCGCACTTCTTCCGCAACTACGGCAAATCCTTTTCCATGTTCACCTGCCCGTGCTGCTTCAACTGCGGCATTAAGCGCAAGTAAGTTCGTTTGGAATGCAATATCTTGAATAACTTGAATAATTTTAGAAATGTTGTTAGATGATTCTTTAATTTTCGTCATGGCCTCAACCATTTGCTTAATTGCGGCATTACCTTCTTTTGCGTTAGCTGTAGATTTGTTAGAAAGTTCGTTAGCTACCAAAGCATTCTCTGCGTTTTGTTTTGTCTGCTGGCTTATTAAATCAATTGAAGCGTTTAGCTCTTGTATAGAACTCGCCTGCTGTGTTGTGCCATTCGCTAAATCCATAGACGTTGTAGAAATCTGCTTAGCGCCGGACAATACTTGAGAAGAAGCGGAATCAATTTCGGACATAGTATTGTGCAAAGTGCCTACGATGAAATTGATAGACTCTTTTATCCTGCTAAAATCTCCGTCAAATTGCATATCTATAGTTCTGGTCAAGTTGCCGGATGCAACAGCCGCCAGACAGTCGTCAATTTCATGTATATACTTTGATAAATCAACAATAGCCAGGTTCACATGATGTTTGATAATTTTGAAATCGCCGGGATAATCGCCTTCTACCAACTTATCAAATTTTCCTACCTCTAAAGAAGCTATAGCATCTCTAATTTCCACAACAGGAGTGTCAACGGCTTTGCAAATTGCATTAAGACCTTGTATAATTTTCTTCCAGCCTCCGTGGTACTGGCTGTCATCAATGTGAAAAGCAAGGTCTCCATCTACAGAGGCCGCTTTAATTACGGCACTAATCCCTTGATTTACATTAAGGATATTATTTTTCATATCATCAAAGGCTTCATTGATAAAAGCCTTCTTTAAAGGAAATCGTTCAAGACTGGCTTCAAAATTACCATCAGCAACGTCATCAAAAGCTTGCAACGCTGTCCGCATCATGTCCAGATGATGTTTAACCATTTCATTAACTTGAGTTGCAGCAACTCTGTATTCTCCGGTAAATTTACTTAAGTCCGCAAATACATCAATTTCACCACGTTCATGCTCTTCCGCCATATGCTCTAATTCATAAATAAGAGTTTTAAAGTTATCCACAAGATTCTTAGCACTCAATGCTAACATACCTGTCTCGTCCTTGGAATCAGTGCGAATGTTTACATTAAAATCACCGCTTGCCACACCCTCTAAAATATCAACCAACTCTTGCATAGGTTTGGTTATTGACCTTGATATACAAAAAGCAGCAACTACGCCAATAGCCACAGTGATAAAGGAAAGAATAACGATGGTATTCGTCGTGTAATCAGCGGTAATCGCATATATTGAGATTATTAGGAGCATAATCAACATTATCCCAAATCCGACTGCTAATTTGGTCTTTATTTTCATGTTTTTTAGCATGATACGGTACACCTCTTTTGAAATATTTTAAATTTGTAGCAATTTTCATTTGCAAAATATGCTTCGGCTATAGGATAGTTAAGCTACTTCTCTCTGCCCCCTGTATTTCGCATAATTACTTTATTGTTCATATTATATCCCATGTATCCAACAATATCAATCTTTAAATTCTGTTATTTGACAGAACCGGGAGTATAAAGGATGCCCTTGTAATAAAATGTACAACACGCCTGAAGCTTACGGCAGCGGTCTTACCGATATAATCGAATCATCAAAGGTAGATGCCGTCATTGCCCAAGCTATATCCTAGTCCCAACTGCCTGTTTTCTCAAAATGTAGATTCTCTTTGCATACCGGACAGGGTGTGCATTTTTTAAAAACATCTTCTAAAATATGATAATTTGTACCGCAATCGCAGCTCGACTTAAACTCTTTTACAATATCCTGTGAAAATAATGTAACTTGAGGCATGGACGTGATATTACCGCATGTTCCGCAAGACGCTAAAAAATATTCAGCCTTTACATTTTTCAACTCGTTGATTTCTAACCATTTCTCCATTTGGTCTAAAGTGTTTTCATCAACCATCGTTTTTGCGATTTGCAAGTTCGATGAAAGCAGCCCTGACCCTATATAAAAATCTTCCTTGTAACTGCAACTGCAGGTTGCTTGTATTAATTGTCCCATCTCAGATACGATCCTTTCCTATCACACACATTGTTAAGGGTGGAAATAGCACGACTAATGCTTATTTTTGCGCAGTGCCCAATTGACACCGTCTGCGAGCTCGACCCGCAATCCCATACGCCTGTTCCCATAATAGCATCCCTTCCCGTTATGCGATTGCGGGTCAAAGCCCGCAATGACAATAAGCGGCTGTGTAGAAAATATAATTTTGCACATATACCACATAGTAGAGGTATATGTGCGTTATTCACATCCTTGAAAGATTGCGCCCATTACTACCTTAAAAGCTGCAATAGGCTTTGAGGGGCTTGATTACCCTGTGCCAACATGGATACAGCAGCCTGCTGCAAAACATTTGACTGTGTAAACTTCATCATCTCTTTAGCCATGTCAGCATCACGAATACGTGACTCGGCAGAAGATAAGTTTTCAGCAGAAATTGCCAAATTCCGTACAATATGCTCAAGGCGGTTTTGCTGCGCACCTAAGTCTGCCCTCATTCTTGAAACATCCGTTATTGCAATATCCAATATATCTATAGCAGCCTCTGATGTTTCTCTTGATGTTAAATCTATAGGTCTAACAAGCAGTGTGTCACTGGATATAGAGTCTATTGATATGTTAAAGGACTGCCCTGCGTTCGCACCGACTTGAAGATGCAAGTTCATAGTGGTTCCGAAAGAAAATGTACCTCCTCCGCCTTCCGGTGGGTTGGGCGAAGAGCCATATCCGGGAGGAATGCCCGTGGAACCTGCCCCGCCTAATCCAAAAGTGTCGCCAAAAAGTCCATTGCGTGTTGTGCCCAAATTTGCGGCAAAACCGTCAAGACCGTTGGCACTTATATCGTTAATCATTTGCGTAATAAATGCGTGAGACGACATGCCGAAAGTTGCCTGCATAGCCGTTTCAAAGTTACTGCTAATTCTCAAGTTATCAAAGAAGGTGTCGATCCCTCCCATAGCTTCCATTTGCAAAACAACCAATGAACCTGCGGAATATGATTCACGTGTCAGACGGTTAGGGTTATTTCTGATTGCAGTTAACTGTCGGATTACTTCTGCCTCGCTTACATTATCGGCAAACCATAGGTTTGTGCCGCCATGCACTGCTTCTGCGATACCTTCGGTAAACCATATAGGAATGTTAGGTACAAAACGGCTGTCCGGATGAGAGTTCGTAGTCAAGAAGTTATTCGCTTCTACCATGTGCATTAATTCGTGGGTTACAAGGCTATGTAAATGAATCCCGCCTAAAACCGGAGGCGTGCCGGCCGAAAAGTTTGGATTAAGTTCGGCGATAAACCTATTGTTAAACGTCATCGTGTAGGTTACCCCATCTCCACTACTAGACATAGATGCCAATATACCGGAGGGAAGGTTGCTAAACTGTATGTTCAAATTCACGTTAGTCAACAGTTCAAGACCCGTAACGTCTCTTATATGATCTAATGCACTATCTATCCAACCGCCTGTACCAATGTTGCCAAGCTTGTCCAGTACGGCTTGTTGAATTTGTGAAAGTGGAAACGACGAAAAAGGTGAAATAATAGAATTACCGCTTGCTATTCTCCCAAACTCACCTTGTAACAAAGAAATTCCATTATATTGAGTTCTTACGGCAATATCATCAATTTCCAATTTAAGCTGATCAATTTCGTATTGTATTGCGGTTCTGTTTTCGTCCATGTTGGTATCGTTTGCTGACTGCAAAGACAGTTGTCTCATGCGCTGCAAAATTTCGTGTACTTCATTAAGCCCGCCCTCAGCTACCTGAATTAGTGCTATTCCGTCTTGTGTGTTGTGCTCGGCTTGGGTTAGACCTCGGATTTGCGCACGCATTTTTTCCGATATGGCTAAACCCGCAGCATCGTCGGCGGCACTGTTTATGCGCAAACCACTGGACAGCCTTTGCGCCTGTCGAGATTGATTCTTGCCTACCATCGACGCATTTCTATGTGCGTTTAGTGATAATATGTTTGTCGTTACTGCCATGTTTGACATACCAAACCTCCTCCTTGAAGTTACACTTGGGTACAAACTATTATAAACTATTATCCTCATTTTTGATCGTTGATAATAGTGACATTATCGGTGCTGCAAGAAAAATTTCGAAAAGACTCTTGCAACAAAAAAGCGAAAGCTGGCGATTTTTTTACCTCATGCTTTCGCTTTTTTTGTAATTTTAACGAAGATAGCAATTTTTTCTTAGAGCTGTCAAGACAGCTCCTTTTGCAGGTTAATCAAGCAATTCAAACCATGTCCATTGGATTATGTTTTCGGGCGAAATTGTGTATTCGTGGCTGATTGACGCTGCCATAATTTGGTAAAATGCCCAATGCTGAGGCGTTAAATCTGAAAAGATTTGACGACCATTGAGCGCCGCTTGAATCTCGCTAGGAGATACATTTTTATTAAGCGCCCTATTTAAGATAGTTATTTTCTCTGCTCTGGTTGTCTCATTGTTCGGGCGGAATGTTCCGTCCGGATATCCTACAACCCAATTATTGCTGCGTGCCGTGTTAATATAATTTGCCGCCCAGTGCTGCGTGTCAACATCATCAAAACCTGTGGTGGCCTCGACAAGTGGGGCAATCGAAGTACCGAAGAACCTGAATGTAATTGCAGCAATCTCCGCACGATTTATCATGGCATTTGGCATGAAAGTGCCGTCGGGGTATCCGACAAAAATGCCGATTGCGGTAAGATGATTCACGGCTTGCTCATACCAACTTCCGGGTACAACATCATTAAAGCGACCGCCGGTCGTGTTGTATTTTTCTGGATCTTCGATAATGCTGAAAAGCATCATCGCCGCTTCCGCTCTGGTGACTGTTTGGTCCGGTCGAACGGTTCTATCTTCAAACCCAAGTATATATTTCGGGTGTAAGCCCGGAGTGCTTCGTACAAAGCCTAAGCCTGCACCGCTTCCGCTTCCGCCGCTTCCACCACCACCGCTTCCGCCGCCGCCGCTTCCACCGCCGTTTCCATCGCCACCGTTTCCACCACCACCAGGGCCGGGACCAGGACCGGGAATAATCGGGATCGGAGGATTAATAATGACAACTCCACCACCACCGCCTTTTTCTTCAAAAGTAGAGCCCGGCGGCGGCGGGATAGTTACCACCAAATCTTTGTCGCTGCCATCATCAACCACTTCAAGTTCGGCTGTTATGTTACCCCAGTTAGGGGGAAGAATAACATTTGGCAAGTTATCCGGATGCCAGCCGCCTATAGGCAATTCAGGGTCGGGGATGATAATTACAAGCTTGCCATCGTTGTCCACTTCAAGGATAATACCGTTTTCCAAATCAGGCCGCCCCGGTATAGAGATGCTTATTTCATGATCGGGTCCCGGGCCTTGTATAACTATGATTTCGGGCGGGATGCCGGGCCTTATGGTTATGACTAAATCCCCGCCCGGATCAGTGATTTCTCTTTCTATTTCCCAACCGGGAGGTACGCTCGGAGAAGGCAGATTATCCACATCCCATCCGCCCGGAGGCTCAGGGAGGGTTATTGTGATTTCACCGTCAACATTAGGACCTGTTACCAAGCCGCCGCCGGGACCGCCGGGCGGAAGGGTAATCGGGTTGCCGTCACCGCCCAATTCAGGCGGAATTGTTACTACAACATTGCCGTCTTCGTCAACTTCCACCTCAATGGTCGGAGGGGGCGTTACAGTGATTGCACCGCCCGGCCCGGGCGTCAAAGTACCGCCGTTTCGAGGAGACATAAGAATACGAAAATGACCGCTTGGCAAAACTTCACCGTAGTCCCCATTTGGCAGGTTCACAACACGCCAATGACTGCAGTCAAGATACACATAGGGCAGATATGCCGTTGAGAAAGACGGGACACTGCTTGCGTTTAACGCCATGTTTGCCGGTGGTGTGATATCTAAAATCAATGTGCGGTTATCCGGTGAAATTTCACGGCTCAAACTCAGATTTGGCTGTCCGGAGGGCGTCGAGATACCTATTAAGCTCTGATTTCCGGCTGTGTGAGACGTGTTGATGTTTATCATCCAATTTTGAATGTTAAAGGTCATGGGACGCCCGCCTTGGTTGCCGCCTCTGGCGTTAAGGTCTTCTATATCTAAGATCGTTGTGTGGTTTAATAAAGGAACTGTGCTGTGCCCTGTGAAAGCAATTTCACCTGCAAAATATTCAACAACGGCAAACGGTCGTATGCCGGCAGACTGCGATGTATGCGCTGATATCGGCATCATCATCGGCGAGCGCGGCGGCTGCAATGTGAGCGGCGCACCGTTTCTCGTGGCATTAAATTGAAGACCTGCGGGCATCGCACCTGCAACTTCAACATTTAAAGGTGCTGTGCCATGTCCAGAATACGTAAACACCTGCGTAAAGGACTGGTTTACAAGCGGGTTTAAATTAACCCCTCCGGCAGGAAACACGTCAAATATATTCACATCAGATACCAACCATCCTTCACTGGTTGCAGGCGAGTACGGCTGTCGGACGACAAAATCATCAACGCCTTCACGCACTTGAATGTCAAAGTTGCTAAATGCATGCATTCTGTAAATAAGATTTCCGGGGTTTGCCGGGTCGGGCATAAGCCATCTGATACTAACAGTACCGGGATTCACACGGATGTGATAATTCCGCTTAGGAAACGATGTAAAAGCTACTGCCGTATCGCCGGGGAAAATTCTGTTTCCAAACATTTCAAAAGTGTTTGCGACAACACCAAGGGCGTTTGCTGGGCCAGTTGCGTCATTAGGACCGCCGGGTCCGCCCGTGAAGGATAAAGCCGGGCCAAAGCCTATACCGCCGCCTTTTTCCGCAATATTATTTACAATACGGCCTTCTGTTAAAACGACGCCTTCCATCGCTGCGTTTTCAACAAAAATGCCGCCGCCATTTCCATTGGTGCGCGGCGGAATTGCAATAAGACCTGCGCCCGCCGGTAAGGCATGTCCGTTATTTCTTATACGCACATTTTCGCCGTTTACCGTCAACCTTGCATTAGCGTGGTTAAGGTGATAACCTACGTGGCTGTATTTAACTTCACCACCTGTCATGTTTACATGACCGTCTTGGATAAGCACAGCAGCGCGCGTAGAGCGGCGGATACGAGCACCGGATAAGTTCAAAACACCGGATTCTAAAATTACGCCATGTTCGTTGTTTTGAATAACAGTTTGAGCGTTGTTAAGTGCCACTGTTGTGTTGTTTCTTATTTGCAAGCCGATAAGACCGCCTGTTATTGCGGTGTTGCCGTTGAAAGCGACTGTGCCGCCGTCAACACGAACACCTGTGCCGGTTGCAGCGGGGAAAATCTGCCCGCCGGTAAATGTAGCTGTTCCGCCTGAAACGACAACGCCTACAAGCGGGCGCTGTGCCGCAATGCCGGGGTGTCCGACATTTCCGCCTTCAAAAGTGAAGGTTCCACTTCTCACATCAATAGCGGGTAACGCAGCAGATGCCGCATTGCCCCTTGCGCCGCCAACGATGTTTCCGCCACGCAGCGTAAAAGTTCCGCCGTCTACCAACACACGACCAATGAACTCATCACCTGCGCTAAGTGCATGAGTGATAAATGTGCCGCCATTTAAAATAATGCTGTGCGCCGTGCCTGTAGCCGTCGCATGACCGTAACCGTTGTTGTAGATAGAGTTCGAACGGTTGGAACCTATGTTGTGAGTTTGTACCGTGCCGCCGTAAATATATATGCCTTGCGCAATATTGTGCGTTATGCGGGTAGCACTGTTCAAATTCACAGTGCCGCCTTGCACCATTATACCGGTTTGGTTATTGCGCACTCGGTTGTAGACATTTGCGGTACTGCCGTGAAAATGGGTTGTTCCGCCTGTTCTGTTGTATATCCCTATGTTGTTATCGACAATTTGTGATGAAGTCATGTTGAAGATGCCATAGTTGCGCACCCCTTGGTCAAAGCCATGTATGCGGGTTCTGCTGCCAACGGGATCATTGCTCCAGCCAAGCACCTCGGTAAAATTTAAAGTGCCGCCGGATTCCACTATCACCCCTGTGGCTTGTCGGTTTTGTCCGACGAGGGTGGTCGTGCGCAGTGTAAGATTAGAACCACTTGGAACGACGATGCCATAAGTGCCCGCCCCGCCGGTATGCACAAGGCGCGCAAATCTATTTGGTCCGAAATTAGCCCACTGCCCGAAAGGCCCTTGAGGGTCAGTGCTAAGACCGATGTTGTTTACGGGGCGTATGATAAGGTTGCCCGGCGGGGCTACAAAGCCGTTGCCGATGTTTATTTCCGTCGGCACCTCATCCGCCTGAAATATGCCAATTTGCGTCCATCTGCCGGGGTTTGCGGCTAATTCAGCTACGACAGTGTCCCAGCCCTGCTGCCCTGTGATAACCACGCGGTCAACACCGGGCTGTGCGAAAATACCTGTTGCTGGGTCAACTGCATTTGCAAAAGGGGCGAATACCTCTACTACTTTCACTGCTTCCCCTGCTGCTGCTTCCTCTTCTTCTACTTCTTCCTCTACTTCTGCTTTTTCCTCTTCCTCTACTTCTTCCTTTATTTCTTTCTCTTCCTCCTCCTCATCATTTAATGTAGGAGGCTGATCGGGTTGTTGATCTCCGTCGTCGATTGGAGGATATAAGCCCTCCTCTTCTTGAATATCTAAGATCCCATTCAGTGTAACATGCAGCGAACTGCCGCTTTGTGCGGCATAAGTTGTTTGAATATAGTTTTCGGATTGATACCCGAAAAGTGTGGAAACTACGAGAACTAAAGCCATAGCAAGCGCCAAAATCCGAAATGGCATGCTTTTAAGTCTGACTTTGCGAACATTCTTTCCTGCGGCTTCTTTGGTTGCTCTTTTAACCATAAAAAATTCTCCTCTCACTTAATGTAGATTTCTGTCAACAATTCGCTTTATGCGTTTTAATGCGCTTCGTGCTGTTAAAAATCAAACTTAATTTGTTAACCTTTATGTAATGTGATATGGGAAATACTCAGGATTTCCCTTTGTATGCATATTATAAAGCATTGCTCTCATTTTTGGTCGTTAACAATAGTGACATTATCGGCATCCAAATATACTCATATCCTCTCAAACCAAATAAAAAGCGCAAATTTCGATTTAATTCGAAATCTGCGCTTAACTTTATTATTTATGCAAAACAGCCGTACCTCTTTGGATAGCCTAAGCGTTGGATTAGCTTTGATAAAAAGCTAAAACACAGCATTTTTGCAAATAATTTTTAATGCTCACAAGCTTTAGCTTGCTCTTTCCTCAACGTCACTTTCTTCACTGAATGAAGGTGATATGTACTCTCCAATAACAGAAGCTTGAATTTTCTCCCTCGTTTCAGGATTAATCGGATGTGCAACATCTCTGAATTCGCCTGCTGCCGTTCTTCGGCTTGGCATTGCAATAAAAAGACCTTTATCGCCTTCGATAACTTTAATGTCGTGAACGACAAACTGGTCATCAAATGTAACAGAGACAACTGCTTTCATCTTTCCCTCTTTTGCAATTCGTCTAATTCGAATGTCCGTAATTTCCATAGCTTAGCTCTCCTCTCTTGTATTAGACTGAGAACTCCGTGAAAACTTTTTTGTGCCCCTCATGTCAAGTATCGTACAGAGTTTTACGGGATCTCCGTATATGAAAATGCCCTATTGGATTTATGTCACATTTAAACCTTAGCTAAAATGCGCTAAATACAGGCAATCCATAACATCATTATGAAGGTTGTCAAATATTATATACTAGGCGTGATTGTTTGTAAAGTAAAAATTGTTGATAAATTAAGCAAAAATTGTTTCAAATATATCCTTGACAACGCCGGCTTCATATATTATAATATACCTTGTCGCTTAAAAAAGTAAGCCCGGGTAGCTCAGTCGGTAGAGCAGAGGACTGAAAATCCTCGTGTCGGCGGTTCAATTCCGTCCCCGGGCATTAAAAAACCCTTGCGAATGTCATGTTTGCAAGGGTTTTTTGTGCTGTAAATTATATCAACAGATAGGTTGTCACATATACCTTAGAAAGGCATATACTAGTATCCTCTCAAAACAATAGCAGAAAAAAGACAAGTTTTTGTTACTGTTTTGAGGGGATACGAGTATAAAACTCAACAATCTCCGCATACCGCTCATCTAAAAGAGCATCTATTCCCTTTTCAGACAAATCATACACGCCTTTATCAACACGGTTAAACCAATCGTAATAATTTCTGCTTAAAAGACCACTTACACTTTTATCTTCATCATGTTCTTCAATGAGTTTTTTTACCGAGATCCTCCCAAGCTTGTTCATCAGAACGGCTATTTTTATAGACCTTTCACGATATGCCGTTATTATTTTCTGTCGGGATGTCCCACCCTTGTTGTAATCCGCAGAACGCCCTTCTATTTCCTTTTTGATAGCAGATGCCTTACGGCTGTTTGTTGGTTTGCATATCTCGGGTATCAAAACAATTTCAACCATTTTAGCCGGACTGTCAAGCGCAACAACAATCAGACCAACTCCAAGCGTTTTAAGAAGCTGGACACTGCTTTTGTAATGCTTGCTCTTTGCGGATTTCGGTCGAGGTACAGCAACGTAAACCAACGGCACGGTTTTCTTTCGTTCCATAGCTTGAAATATCAGCTTAAGAGAAACAGATAGCTTAAGTTCAACAGCGATAAGCTCATTTCCAGAACGAGCAATTAAGTCACAGCCCTTAACTTCGCCGTGAACAGTGAAGTTTTTGGATTCAAAGTATTTTTTTATTGGTTCGTAAAGGTCAGTTTCTTTGTTATTCATGTAAAAAAAGCTCCGTCGGTTCATCAACAACCAGGCAAGTTTCATACAATACAAAAGAATCAAGATCAAGGCAAGTTTCAGGATTATAACTTCCATCAAGTGTAAAAGCTAATGTGCTGTTTAAAACAGTGCAGGTGTTTTTGAACAAATTAATATCAGACAAAGGCTTAAAGATGCCGTGTTTGACAAGCTGAGAAGCATCATAAAGCCTTATTGTTCCGTCATCAAAGTAAATATAAACCTTAAAGTCGTCGGTAGGTATTGCCTGGATTACATCTGGCCAGTAGTCCATCTTGTCACATCCTTATCTTAGCGGTTCAATTTTAGTTAAAGGTTCACCTATCTTAACTCCATAAAACAAACTTACTACTGGCATGAGTGCCCCTCCTCTATCTTTATTTCCAATATTGTACCGCAGGTTTGTTAAAAATACAACGGTGTTGCTGATATTTTAGCCAGTTTGACATTCCTACATTTATGTAGTATGCTTAAGTTGGAAAGAGGGAATAATTACAGTGAATATTATAGAATACACTACAAAAGGTGGAAAAAATCTTATAAAAGAATATCTTGATAATATTAGCGCAAAGGAGTTGACGATTATGAAAACTTTACAAGGAACAAAAATACAATTAGAAGACTTGGAAATAGAGCGGCAAGAATTAATTAATTCTGACACTGAGTTGAAAAAATCTGATGAAGAATGGGAGCAAGAGTATCAAGTCCGCAAAAAATTGAGAGAAGCCAGGGAAACAGCAGGAATAAACCAAAAATTACTTGGAATATTATCAGGATTAGATCACAGAGCAATAAGTCGAGTTGAAACAAATACGAACGTCAGTCCTAATTTGAAAACGGTTATCAAATATTTAAATGCCATAGGTTATAAATTGGATGTTGTTAAGGTCGAATAGTACCACTAGAGCATAAAAATCCCCTGTTGTCCTATGAATAGATCAATCATAAGACAACAGGGTTACTATGTTATTTCTATCCGGTAACTCTAAACCTTCTCAACCCTAAAGCCTTTACAACCTTCATCAAGCTCTGCGCTAAAGCTTATTTTGCCGGAGATTGTTGACTTTGTTGTTCCTGAACTCTCCCCATCAATTGTTATTTGATAATCCTTCTCCGGTTCAAGCTCAAGTGTAATTTGCGTAGCATCAAAGCCGCATGCTGAAAATTCTACCAAATGTTCTGAAATACTGAAATTTGAAACTTTTACTCCCGGAACTGATTCAAAAAGCAAACTGCCGTTTTTTTCGAGACGTGTTAGTACATTATGTGTCTTAAGCTTGAATAGATCTCCATTTAGTTCAAAATCATCAACTTTCTGTTTTTCTGTTTGAATATAATCTCCAAAATTTAAAAACCCATCGTTACTAACGCTTATAAAACTGTTAGACATTTAAAATCCCCCTTTAATTAGGGTGTGCGTCATAAGGAGCGTCTATTTAGCATCTTTAAAATAGTAAAATATTTATCCATTTATCAAATACGCCTTCTATCCACTATTGCGGCACGCCCTAGCTTGCAACAGAGCTTCTTTTCTTTCTGTTTCTTTGTTTTTGAGGCCTTACTATCGGTTCTCGGTTTTGGTTATAGATAATTTCAGGCTTCGCCTTGTCTGTTACAACTTCTTTAGTTATTATAACCTTTTCTATCGTCTCGTCTGAAGGTATCATAAACATTATATCAGACATAAAATCTTCAATAATGGCACGTAATCCCCTTGCGCCTGTTTCACGTTCTATAGCAAGTTTTGAAACGGCAGCAAGTGAATCCGAATCAAACTCAAGGCGAACATGATCAAGTTCACATAAATATTTATACTGCTTGGTTAACGCATTTTTCGGCTCTGTCAATATAGATACCAGGGCATCTTCATCAAGAGCATCAAGCGTAATAATAACCGGCAGACGACCAATAAGCTCGGGTATAAGACCATATTTCAAAAGATCTTGTGGAAGAAGGTTTTTAAACACGTTTTCTGCTAATTTTTCCTTCTTGCCTTTATTTTCAGCACCAAATCCGATCACTTTTTTGTTAAGGCGCTGTTCGATTACTTTTTCAAGCCCGCCAAAAGCACCGCCGCAAATGAACAAAATATTTGATGTATCTATTTGCAAGAAGTCCTGATGCGGATGCTTCCGTCCGCCTTGCGGGGGAACAGATGCTAAAGTGCCTTCAAGAATTTTTAAAAGTGCCTGTTGAACACCTTCACCGCTTACATCTCGGGTTATTGATGGATTATCAGACCGACGTGATATTTTGTCGATTTCATCTACATATATTATGCCCCGCTCTGCACGTTCAATGTCATAATCTGCTGCTTGGATAAGCCTTAGAAGTATGTTCTCAACATCTTCACCAACGTATCCCGCCTCTGTAAGGCTCGTTGCATCAACAAGAGCAAAAGGCACATTAAGCATCCTTGCTAAAGTTTGCGCAAGGAATGTCTTACCAACGCCTGTCGGACCAACAACTAAGACGTTGCTTTTTTGAAGTTCAACATCATCTGCCAAATCGCCCATAACAACACGTTTATAATGGTTGTAAACAGCTACAGCAAGCCCTCGCTTTGCATTTTCCTGCCCTACAACATATTCACCTAAGAAATCCATAATTTCCTGCGGTTTTGGAATTTTAAAATGATCATCTATTGGTCTTTTAGCTGAAACACCCTCTGCTTCAAGCATTTCACAGCATAAATCAACACATTCATTGCAAATATACATGCTGGGACCGGCGATTAACTTTTCAACCTGATCCTGGGTTCTTCCGCAAAATGAACATTTAAGCACACGCTTATTACTGTCCAACTTTGAATTCATACAACACCTCGGTAATTCTAATTACAAGTCACAAATTACAAATCACAAATAAAAGACTAATCAAAAATGCCGTTGCTTTTATTTGTGCTTTGTGCTTTGTAATTTACTTTTTAACTATAACTTCATCAATTAATCCATATTCTTTTGCGGCTTCTGCTGACATATAGAAATCTCTTTCTGCGTCTTTTTGGACTTGATCCAACGGTTTTCCTGTGTTTTCAGAAAGGATTTTATTTAACTTCGCTTTAAGCTTAAGAATTTGTTCTGCCTGTATTTGGATGTCTGTTGCTTGACCTCTTGCGCCACCCAACGGTTGATGTATCATAATTTCTGAATTTGGAAGGGCAAACCTTTTGCCTTTTTGACCTCCTGCAAGCAAAAATGCGCCCATGCTTGCTGCAAGACCTACACAAATTGTTGAAACATCTGCCTTAACATGCTGCATAGTATCATAAATTGCAAAACCTGCGCTTACCGACCCGCCGGGGCTGTTTATATAAAGGCTTATGTCTTTATCCGGATCTTCCGCATCAAGAAACAAAAGCTGTGCCACAACTATGCTTGCGCTCGCATCATTTACATCTTCGCCTAAAAATATTATGCGGTCTTTTAAAAGCCGCGAAAATATGTCGTAAGATCTTTCACCTCTGTTAGTTTGCTCTATAACATAAGGTACTAAACTCATTAAATATCACTTTCCTATTCTAGATATCAGATGTCGGATATCAGATGCCGGAATTATAACATCAGATGCCCTTCATTCTAAAACCTTTTGTATTCTTTTTTACACTTGATTTAACTGCTAACTTGTTGTTTTCGCTTATTAATACTGGAGACTATATCGTCAATAGTCAAATCTGCTAATAATTCATCTCTTTCTTGGGTATAATCTCCATTTCCGTTTTCAAACTGGCGAATAAAGATTGCCATGCCGGAAGGTCCTAACTCCTTTACGAGTGCGGTAAAGCCTCTCTCTCTTATTGCACTTAAATCGCTAGTCATTAAACATCACCTCCATTAACCATTGTACCGGATTAGCAACTCTGATTTTAGAATCAGATTCTGCGGCTCTATTCAAGAATTTTTTATCTGTTGTTAAAAGAACATCTGCATTGCTATATTCAGCACTTGCCAAATGGAGCGCATCAAATGGTTTGATGTTTGCCATGCTTTTAAATTTTTTAGCTCTATTGATGATTTCAAATACTATTCCTCTATTTTTTCTTCATTCTCTTCAGCTTTTTTGCTCTTTTTAGCCTCAGCAGCAGCTTTATCCATCACAAAGTCCAGGGCTTTTCTCACTTTTACGTCTTCTTTTATCTGTGTTATGTCTTCTTCACGGAAAATATCTTTCATTTTATCGTATTCCATGTTATATGTTGCTGCAATGTCTGTTATTTCCTTATCAACTTCTTCATCAGATACGCTTATACCTTCGTTGTCTGCGATGTATTCGAGTGCTAAACGACCTTTAACGTTGTTTTCGGCGACTCCTCGGTAAGTTGAAATAACCATTTCTGCCGTTTGCCCGGTATACTGCATGTAGTTTTCGAGCGAAAGACCTTTCATTTTCAAATCTTGTTCAAGATTCCGAATAAGGTTCATAGTTTGATTTTCAAACATAGCTTCAGGAATATCTTCGGTAACTTTAGCAATAAGTGCTTCCATTACTTGGTTTTCTTTGTTTTTTAAGTTTTCATCTTCCTTCTTTTGCTTTAAATCTTTTTTTATGCTGTCTTTATATTCTGCTAAAGTTTCAAATTCTGAAACATCTTGTGCAAATTCATCGTTAAGTTCCGGTAATTCCTTTTCGCTTACATCCTTAATTGTTACCTTGAAAACAACAGGCTTGCCGGCAAGGTCAGGGGCATGGTATTCTTCCGGGAAAGTAACGTTAACTTCAAGCTCGTCGCCTTTTTTATGACCGATAATTTGGTCTTCAAATGTATCAATAAACGTTTTTGAACCAATAGTGAGCTCATGGTCTTCCCCTTCGCCGCCCGGGAACGGAACGCCGTCTAACATTCCAAGGAAGTCAATAAGAGCAATATCGCCTTTTTTAACTTTACGGTCTACAGGGACAATTCTTGCGTTCTTTTCAAGCTCTTTTTCAATTACTTGCTTAATATCGGCTTCAGTTACTTTTGTGTCTGATTTCTTGTATGTAATCGCCTTGTAGTCAGGTATTGTAATTTCAGGTTTAATATAAACTTCTGCTTTAATTTTAACTCCAATTTCTGTTCCAATTTCTTCAATATCAACATCCGGTCTTGAAACGGCTTTAATGTCTGCTTCTTTAACAGCCGCTTGATATGCATCGTCTAAAACAAAGTCTACAGCATCTTCGTAAAAAACTTCTTTTCCATATGTCATTTCTAAAAGCTTACGAGGCGCTTTACCTTTTCTAAAACCTTGAACGGAAAGTTTGCCTTTGTTTTTATTATAAGAATGTCTAAGTCCCTCTTCAAAGCGTTCTGGGCTGATGTCAAAATAAAGAATCACCTTGTTTTTGTTTTCAGTTTTTTCCAGTTTCATCGAGATGTACCCTCCTAAATATCACTGTAATTTGATTGTCGGCTCAATAACTCATGGAATTATATCACAACTAAAATGAAAATACTATAAGTTTTATAAACAAAATCCGGGTATTTTTGCATAATTCACTTGAAAACTTAATCCGCTTGAAAGCTACACAAACAAACTCTTAAAGAATATACCCAATATATACCCATATATACCTTGTGAAGCCAATAATTACATTTGTTTTTACATATTGATTTATGATAAACTTTTGATACCCTTGTATTGCAAGGGTAGTAGACTGGCTTAACGAAGTGGAGTGATGTCAATGATTAAATCAACTTTTAGCTATTTAGAATATTACGCTTATTGCATACGCCCTAAACTAAAGGAAATAGACTTATTTATAAAAACAGGTAAAAAGTCCCTGTCTGTTACAGAAACAGCTAATGTTCTTCTTTTAACCGAGCAGGAAGTAAAGGTTATTATGGAAAAAGAGTGCATTAAATCAATAAACAGGTCTGCATTTTTTAAAATTATGGAAAGCGGTTCAAGCGATATTTGCCGCCTTTTTAAAAGAGAAGTTGAAAGCGGTTCACCGCATATTTATTCAAAGGAAGATATATCCTACATATACAGCATTGACTTAGAAACAATCGAAAATGTATGCGGTACACTTGAGATAACAGAAATAACTCCTTTTACCCTTCCGGATGTTTTTGCGGAGATTGCTATTTAGGACTTGTGTTCACACGCTCTAGATACGCCAATCAAGAGTTAAAAAATAAACTTTTGTCATTGCGGGCTTGCCCTGCAATCTTGTAAGCACATAGAATAGCTGTGATTACGGGTCAAGCCCGCAATCACAGCTATTCTATTCAACCCTTGATTCACTCTAGAATATTTCCAATATTTTCTTAACAGACTGTTGCAAAAAAGGCGAATGTATGCTAATATAGCCCAATAGTATTAAATCAAATTTTACAAATAGTTTAGCAAAACAACAAAAATTCTAGGAGCGATAATCATGAAGCATTTAAAGTTGCGTACTAAAGTTTATGGTAGCTTTCTCAGCATTTTCGTAATGGCTATTATAATAGGAGGCTATGCTGTTTATTCTAACAACCGGCTAGGCACAATGCGGGATCAAATGTATGAAATATCAGATTTGTCCCGTTACGCAGAAGCACTTTTAGAAGCGCATCATGTTTGGATTAGTAACTTGGCGACTGCCTTTTTATTTGACGAACCTTTTGGCGGCAGTCTTAACCCTGATACTTGAATGTACGGAAATTGGCTTGCTGGAAGCAGGCCGCATGCTATTGATGATGCTGAACTACAAAGAATAATAAGAATTATTTATGAACCGCACCGCGCTTTGCATATAGAAGGGGGCAATGCGCTAACGCTTAGAGAAGAAGGTCGGGCTGAAGAAGCAATGCAGCTTCTTTATGATGTTGTTTTCCCTTCCGGGCGTGCAACTATTGGAAGCCTTGGTCAACTGGTAGACAGATATAACGAGCTTGAAGCTTTGAAAGAACAAGAAATAGCCGATTTCAACTCAACTTATCTTTTTTGGCTGTCTGTAATTTCCGTGTCGGGAATAACTATCCTTGTTATAATAAGCACATTGCTTGGAAATAGCCTTCTAAAGCCTGTTAAACATCTTATGGATGTAGTAAGCAATATTTCAAACGGTGTTTTTAACTTTAATCAAGATAAGGCATCTCTTTCCCGAGATGAAATCGGAGTGTTAACCCGTGATGTTTACGATCTTGCGGATGTTATAAGAAATATAGTTGATGACTTAACTCGCATAAATCATGAATTTAGCGTGGTCGGAAATTCTGATTATAGAGCAGATGCTGATAAATACGATAATTCCTTCAAAGAAATGATGGAAAGCGTAAATGAAATTTTGGCGCATGAAACTAACGAAACGAACAAAACAATTGAGGTGCTTAATAAAATCGCAGACGGAGACTTTGATGTTCAAATTAATGATCTGCCTGGTAAGAAAATGATATTGCCGCAAACTCTCCGTGCAGTAACTGCAAACCTACATGAAATTTACAAATCAGCCGTAAGCCTTACAGAAAGTGCGGCTAATGGAATTCTTGATGCAGAAATAGACGCTGCAAAGTTTAAAGGAAACTGGGCTGATCTTGCGCTCACTTTGAATAAATTAATGCGGGCCGTTAAAGAACCTCTTGCGGAAATAGAACACAATGTTGTGCTTATGTCACAAGGCGATTTCTCAATGCTTGAAGGTGAGTTTAAAGGTGAGTTTAAAGTGGTTCAAGATGCTTGCAACCTTACTAATGAGCATACTGTGGCGATTGTAGACGAAATTTCAGATATTCTTTCTCGCATAGCAAAAGGCGATTTAACAGTATCAGTTCAAAGCGACTATTTAGGGTCATATGCGCCTATTAAGACGGCTCTTACGACTATTTTATCATCGTTAAACGAAATAATGTCTGATATTAAATCAGCAGTTGACCAAGTTGCTGCCGGTGCAAGTCAAATATCTCAAGGTGCTGTTCACCTTGCGGATGGCGCAACAAGGCAAAATGCTTCAATAGAAGAATTGAGCAGCTCTGTAGCACTTATCCACGAAAAGGCGCGCGATGCGAGCGACAGTGCTTTAACGGCTAAAGAAGGAGCAGACCGTTCTCAAAACCATGCCGCCTTGGGCAGAGGTACGGTTAATTCCATGACATCAAATATGTACAAAATTAAAGAATCAAGTGAAGGAATAGCCAAGATTATCGACGTTATTACAAACATTGCATTCCAAACAAACTTGCTTGCGTTAAATGCATCTGTTGAAGCAGCACGTGCAGGCGAACATGGAAAAGGATTTGCAGTTGTAGCGGGTGAAGTGCGTACTTTAGCAGGAAGAAGCCAGCATTCTGCCAGTGAAACAACGGTAATTATTAATGAGGACAACCAAAATGTTGAAGAGGGAATAAAAGCCGCAGAGGAAGTTGTTACTTCATTTGAAACTATAGCAAGCAACGCAACTGAAATTTCAAGCCTTATTTCTCATATAGCGGATATTTCAGGCGAACAGCTTAACTCAATATCGGTCGTTAACGACAGCGTTTCAAAAATAGCGGATGTTGTTACAGATATTTCTGCAACAGCAGAAGAATCCGCAGCAGCGTCACAAGAGCTAAGCTCACAGGCTGATATGCTTAGGGAACGTGTTGCGTTTTTTGATCTCAATAGGTAAGAACCTGATGCGCATTAATTAAATTTGAAAATTGTATGTAGAAAACGACAAGGTAACATAGAAAAACAAAATATTAAATGCCATAGCATATGTCTCGAACTTTTGAGTCTTTTAAATAAGTTCAAAGGTTCGAGGCATTTATGCAGCTGTTCTGAGGCAAAAATTCAAGCTTGAAATCCTGCGCAGTTCGCTATTGGCAACAGGTTCTGAATGAGAAATTGAAAGAGAGGTATAATATGGGGAATTTGAAAACCTAACATTAAAAATTATAAGGAAATACATTATAATAAATGATAAATTATAACCCGAATGATAAAATCAGACTCGGAAATCCGCAATAATAATTTCAAGGAGGTAGAATTGTGAAAGGTAAAAAAGTAATTTCACTGCTATGCATTATTTTATTAGGGCTCATGATTGGGTGTGATGGACAAACTTCCCAAGAACACACTGATAATGAGCTTTTAACGTCTGGAAATAGGGCGGAATCTGATGTAAGCTGGCCTACTCGTCCTGTTACTATCATTGTCCCGTTTCCTGCCGGTGGCGACACAGATTTTTATGCACGTACTTATGCAGGATTTTTGCAAGAACTTTTGGGACAGCCTTTTGAAGTAGTTAACGTCCCAGGTGAAGCAGGAACTTATGGTGCGACACAGGCAAGCAATTCAACTCCGGATGGTTATACCGTGTTATTTTATCATACAGGGAACTTATTCGCTAACGTAATCGCAGGAGCCACAACCTTAAATTATAGAGATTTTGCTATATCTAACATAGCAAATTTTGATGATAGCTTTACTTTAATTGCCGGTTCGCATATGGGAATCACAGATGTTTCAGATTTTTTGCAGCAAGCAAGAGCAAACCCTAGGTATTTTAGAGTAGCGGCAACTGTGCCGGGATTTACATTTTTTGCGCTTAGAAGCATGGAACGTGCAGGCGGATTTAGCGTAACCCCTATCAATGTAGCGGGTGCGGGCGTTATGGCTCAGGCTATAATGGACGGCGAGGCAGATTTTGCCGTGGGTCCTCATGCCCTGTTTCGTGCAGGTATCGAAAGAGGAGATTTTGTGCCGCTTATGGTAAGTGCTGAACGGCGCAATCCTAATTTCCGATTTGTTCCAACTGTTGAAGATATGGGGCTTTCCGGTGCATCAATGGGTTCTGCCTATTTCTTCGCTTTCCCAAGAGGAACTGATGAAGCTATCGTTCATAAACTGTCAGACGCCGCAGCTCAAATCCAGTTTAACGATGCATACATTACCGCAATTCAAGATGCCTTTGATGCACGACCATTTTTCCTGCCTACTCCTGCTGTAGATGGCTTCTTGCAAGAGGTTTGGGATGTTATGTATCGAATGTCGAACTATCTTGATCATTAGGAGGCGGGCTTAAAATGAAAAATTTGAAAATAAAACGCAAACTAACAATAGGTTTTGGAATACTGCTTATGTTTGTAGCAGTTATAACAACTGTGGGTACAGTTAGTATCTTGCATGTAAACAGCAACTATACTCATGTGTTGAGTTATCCTAATTACAGATATTCACTATTACGAACTTTAGAATCTAACTTGCAAGATCTGCGGCGTATTATTATGCAGGCATCTTTTCAGTCTGGAAATATAACCTCTGTTGGTGACTTACAAAATGAATTTAATGCGACTTATCGCAACATACAAGACACACTTGAAGAACATAGCCGCAGCCTGTTGTATGATACGGCTATAGATACACAGACCCGTAATACGTTTTTAGTCGAAGTGGAATATTTAGAAGGTTTGATTGCTGACTATATGCGGCATGTTGCAACACCAACTTTTGCAGCAGCAAGAGCCGATAACTTCAACCAAGTTTCAGCCCTTCTTCCGCTAAATACAACCATGAATGATGATATACGAAATCAATTTATGGTGATTTTTACAGAAGCATATAACCACATAAATACTGTTGATAGCGAAATATCATCGCTAGTCACCAATACCGTGATAATAGTTTTAACACTTGCAGTTTTTGCTATGGCTTTTGGTATATTAATTGCAATTATAATTACTATCAGTATTACCAAACCTATCCGTAAAGCACAAACAGCTTTGAGTGATGTAGCAAGCGGTAATCTTAATATAAATATTGATAGGGCAAATCTTTCAAAAGATGAAATCGGAATGTTAACACATGATGTTTATAATCTTGTTGATGTGATAAAATCTATTGTCCAAGACTTAACTGTAGTACACAAAGAGTATATTGAGATAGGTAACATACATTACGCTATCGACTGCAAACAATACCAAAATTCATTCAAAGAAATGATTGATTTAGTAAACCATCTGCTCAGCAGCGTTACTAGGGATATTTTAGAGGTTGCTGACACATTATACCACATCAGCGACGGCGATTTCGGTGGTAAAATTGACGAAGATGTTTGGGCTGGGGAATGGGCAGTTGTTCCAAAAGCTATAAATAAGCTCACAAGCAGTCTAAGAGCGGTGGATACTGAAATCAATGCAATGATTGAAGCAGCAGCAGATAAGGGCGATCTCCATTTTTATACTGATGCTGAAAAATACACAGGTAATTGGCGCAGGATAATGGAAGGACTAAATAGCATAGCCGAAGCTGTAGACAAGCCAGTCGTTGAAATCAGAGATGTTATGAACCTGTTGGCACAAGGCAAGTTTACCGGTGTCAGCGTTAAAGGGGATTATAAAGGCGACTTCTTAGCTATGAGCGAATCAGTAAATGAAATGATAACAACAATAAGCTCATACATGAATGAGATTGCTGAAATGCTTACCTCTATGTCGGGCGGCGATTTAACAAAATCTATACAGAGAGAGTATATAGGTGAATTTGGCGAGATTAAAGAACCTATTAACAACCTGTTTGAAACACTGCATAAAACTATGTCGGAAATTTCGATTGCTTCTGATCAAGTTCTGGTTGGTGCTAAACAAATTTCCGAAAGTGCAATGAACTTAGCTAGCGGTGCAGCGGATCAAGCAACTTCTGTAGAGAAGCTAAACAGCTCTATAGATTTAATCAACCAACAAACCAATCAAAACGCCGATAACGCCGATAACGCTAACACGCTTTCTGTAAAATCAACGCAAAGTGCCCAAGAAGGCAACGAAGCAATGAAACAAATGCTTGAAGCTATGGATAAAATCAAAGTATCGTCAAACGATATTTCAAAGATTGTACGCACTATTCAAGATATTGCTTTCCAAACAAACTTGCTTGCGCTTAATGCGTCAGTCGAAGCGGCAAGAGCCGGCGAACATGGTAAAGGCTTTAGCGTTGTTGCTGATGAAGTGCGCACACTCGCAGGCCGCAGTCAAGAAGCCGCTGAGGAAACAACATCACTTATCGCAGACTCAATTAACCGAGTTGATACCGGAAGCAATATAGCCGAAACTACTGCTCAAGTCTTGACTGTTATTGTGGATAATGCAAACGAGGTATCAAGTATAATTGACAGCATTGCAAATGCCTCAAAAGAACAAGCAGGAGCAGTAGAGCAAGCAAGTACAGGTATTGAACAAATATCAGCGGTAGTTCAAAACAATTCTGCTGTATCAGAAGAAACAGCCGCCGCTTCTGAAGAGCTTAATTCACAAGCAGAACTCTTGCAGCAGCTTGTTTCTTATTTCAAATTGTAGATTCTTGCATTTAGCCTTGCAATAAATAAGCTAGTGATATCATAGTAAACCGCCTGAGATTGAAAGTTCTTTTAGGCGGTTTTTGATTTATACCATTGTATTACAAGGGTATAGCTGTTTCGATTAAAAAATAAAATGTTTTTGAAACGTTTTTACGATATCCTAGTCTTATATATAGGACGAAGCAACTACGTAGGAAACGAGGTGATAAAGTGGCATTAGATTTTGAACATGTATATGTGGAGCATTTTTCTGATGTTTATAAGTATGTGCTGTCTCTTTGCCGTAATGAAGCCATTGCGGAAGAAGTCACACAGGAAACATTTTTCAAGGCTATGCAAAAAATAGATCAATTTAACGGTTCATGCAAATTATATGTATGGCTTTGCCAAATTGCGAAAAACACTTATTTTACGCTATATCAAAAACAAAAGCGTCATATCTCAAGCAAGGAAGATGATTTTCCCCATCCTGCTTTAGATATTGAGCATGAATATCTTGATAAAGACACGACAAAACGCTTACATATCTTGCTCCACAATCTCAACGATCCATACAAGGAAGTTTTTACTTTACGTGTATTTGGTGAACTGCCATTTTCACAAATAGGTGAATTATTTGATAAAACAGACAGTTGGGCAAGGCTGAATTTTTATAGGGCAAAAAAGCAATTGCAGGAGGGTTTGAAATGAAAATATCTTGTGAAATCATAAAAGATTTGCTCCCATTATACTATGACAGAGTGTGCAGTAACGAAAGCAGGGGTTTGGTTGACGGGCATCTTAATGAATGCGATAACTGCAAATCTGAGCTACAGTCAATGAGTGAAGCAATACTTATAAACAATATTGACCGGAATATGAACGAAGCAGAAGCTATTAAAAAGCTATCTAAGAGGTGGAGAAAAGGCACAATGAAGTCTATCTTAAAAAGTGTGATGATAACAATTTTAACGATAGCCGTTATCTTGTTTATTTTGTATTTATTTATAGATATACGTATTGTTCAGCCTTTTTAACATTTTTTATAGAAGCAGTCTTTTGCTATAATATAAAATGAGTATTGTCAATCTACTCCATGCCGCCGCATAAGATGCTATGTCAAGATTATCCTTGCTTTTACACAGCTTCCTAAGCTAAAAAAAGCTGCATCCAACTGTTTTTATCGGAGAAGCAGCTTTTGTTGGGATTGTTGTTGGGCTATAGATTTGCTATAACACATTAAATAACCCTTGATCAAAAATATCAAGGGTTATAGCTGTTTAACTCAAACTCATCTGATTTTGAGTTTTTTTGTTTTGCAAGTATTAAATGAAGAAAGAAAATTACCAAAAGTTGTATTGAAAACAACGACAAAAAGCACTAAACATTTTCATAATTCGACCGA
>Ga0123352_10001512_pt1 | contig 31026 bp, 16 predicted proteins | sample TergutLab28metaG_FD_89700 | JGI IMG/M metagenome (GOLD analysis project Ga0123352, IMG submission 89700) | Labiotermes labralis P1 segment gut microbial communities from Petit-Saut dam, French Guiana - Lab288 P1 | ecosystem: Host-associated > Arthropoda: Insects > Digestive system > Gut ...
TGGTCCGAGCGGCTTGGTGGCAGGTTTCCTTGCGTAAGCTCTTGGTGCTAATGTGTTCCTGTCTTGCTTGTCCCCTTGTTGGTGTGGGTCCGTATGCGTGGCGGTGCTTGCTGGTGGAGTCCCCCTGTGCCTTGTCTCTGATTGTGGTAGGTTCTTTCACCTTGTTCACTGTCGGGTGTGGTTGTACTGTTAACTTGGTGTTACGTTTACTATGCGGCTGGATCTTTCACTGTGTGTTATTGTGAGGCACTTGTACTGTTGGTTGCGTTTTTTTTTTACACTAGAGTTCTTTCTTTACCACAGGCGTACTGTGTTATATGCACTATGTATGCGGCTGCTTGTTCTATCCGTGTGGTGGTGTATTCTCAGAATACACCACCACACGGATAGAACAAGCAGCCGCATACATTTTTCCTAGTACATACAGTACTCTTGGAAGAACAAATAAACTGGGCTGCACACTTAAAGGTCACATCATGAGTGCTAAAGAAAATGTGTATACCATGAAACCCCAAAGTAATACTGCAGTTTGTGCAATATAGTGATGGTGATGGTAAACTGAGAGATGGTATAATGGGGAATTGCTATTCTCATACTTTCATGATGCTATACTGGGGTGGTTTGACTGTATGTATGGGACTGGAGAACCTACTTGAAGACTAAAACCATTGATGAGACAATTGATTATGTGATGCATTGTCAGAGTATCTTCATGCCAGGCAGATGCTAGATGGATGAGAACTGGTGCAGTCCACCCACCACTATGGCTGGAGACAAATGCAGGCCATAAGCTTAACTACAGATACAGCTATCAGTAACATTGGACTCCCCAGAAACGAATACTAAGTGTATAAGGTGAGCTGAAAACCAAGTATTATATGCCTGTGTGAGAATGTTTAAAATAAAATTGAAATAAAAATATGTTACATATTTACAGGCTGGATTGTGAATGTTTAATGGAAAAGGAAAGCAAGAATCCACTACTTCAAAACACAAACTTTCTACAGCAAAATAAGAAACACTCTAATTTACATCTTCACCAACATGAATGAAGTACAGATAAATGTGTAAAGAAGATAAGGGTTAATTTTAAATATTTTGTATATAGAGCATTGCTGAATTTAATTAGTATTCCCCCTTAAAAATAATGCATTCGTTCAGAAACATTGTTTTGACATTTTCACATTTTTGGAATAGCTGTATTGGGTGTCTTTATTATCTTGTAACATTTCAGTTAACTTTATAATGTTGTAGTGTTCACAGTATGCTTATATATTAGATTTCAGGGTTTTACTATTATTGTAATTGAAATGGACTTTTTTTTTTAATCCATCAGTAGTGTGTGTACTTGTCATTTCATTTTTGTTCTTTAATGTATACTGTGTGGTTGCTGTTTTGTTGGAACTTATGTTTGCTATAAATAATGTCACATAGCAGTGGAGTTAATCATACAGAATAAGTACTGACTTATCTAGTTTTCAAGGCATTCCTAGTAGTGTTCTTGCAATCCAGTATCCACCTGCGTCTTCCACATTTTGGTTTATGGATTACAGGTTTTTCATCAAGAACAGAGAAGACGTATTTGTATGTTTTACGTAGAAAACTAAAATACTCAACCATAACAGTATAGTAGTTGGTGGGATTTTAAAATCGTTTACTCCGTGCACTTTGAATCAATATTTTCCTTTAATGTACCAGTTGATTGCACCTACAGTACATGATATTACAGTCATCACTTTACTCCAACATGTTGTGGCATGACATCTGAAGATTGTCATGGGACAACATGTTGGAGTAAAGTGATTACTGTAATGTGTACTGTAAGTGCATTTACTTGGTACATTAAATGAAAATATTTAGTGAGTAGGTTGTCTGCTATAATTTTTGAAGGTTATTTATCAGAGTTTTTTTATGAATGGTTTCTGGTCTTTTGTGATACATTGTGTGTGCATTTCTGGGTGATTGGTTCCCCTCATTCCTTTGTGATGTCAGGAGCCTCGCACAGCAATGGAGAATTACATGGCATAAGACTGGAATCAATTATGTCACTGTTATGAACTCACTTATGAATGGAAGTTTTATGACCAATAGTAACTGTATACCTGTATTTTATCCCTGTGTATACAAATTAAATTAATATGGCTGAGAGAAAAATGCAGTCATGGAGTAGGATGCAAAATACATAAAATCTTTCCCCACAGAAAACTACAATGGAGAAGGGCATTGCAGTGTGCAAATCATACTCTCTGCTGCCACTTTTATACATTGTATTTGTAAATTTAATTTAGGTGGCCATGAAGTGTGTCTAAATAGGCTCTATTGTTATGGCAATGTTTGTACTAGTATGTAAATGTAAAATGAGAATGTGAGATTTGATATTCCATAAAGGTGACAAAAAGATATAAGTCGTCAGGGATGTTATGCCTTGTTGGCTGTTAGATATGTTGGTACCATACATGTCTGCCAGACAACGCGGTGCACTATCGCCAAAGACCTTTACTTTCAGAATGTGACATGTTGATCACTGTGTATTTCTTTTTGTTTGTGTTTCCTGCACGTTCTGTTAACAGTAATATTCATACATTCCATTGCGCGCTATTTAACATGTGTAGTTAAATGAGCGTCGTTGAACAATCGACGTATGTATGACGGTACCCATCACCACGTCAATTTGAAAGTGAACACGTGGTGCCAGTGTTCAGTTTTAAGGCGATGATTTCCCGCCTTTGTCTTGTTTACCTCGCCAACCTTCACCCCTGCGTGGAGCCGTAATAGACTGCTCCAGAGCAAATATAATTCGTAATTTTGTCCTCGATATTTGTTCAGACATGTTAACGGATTAGTGTTTATTTGTTTGTCGTTTACGTTTATTATTCGTTGTTAATTTCATGCCTAATGTAAGTGAACTTATGTGCAACCTTTGAATTTTATGGTGCTCTGATGATTTTGCCGCCTGTTTGAGACGGCCATGTTTATGAAGATTAAAGGGTTGGGTCTTGGGTGTGTTCTTTCTAAGGTGGAAACATGGTGGTTCTCGTGTTACGTATAATATAGCCTGTGAACAGACTTTAATCTTCTCGTTAACATAGTGATTTTGGAATTTGTGATAAACTTGTGACTCGTGTCTAAATGGCGATGTTTAGTGATTATGTACAGTGAAACATTATTTTGTTGGTGTTATTTACTGTCAACCATGTGCACCATTTTCGATTTGGACACAACCTCATCCCCTTCTCTCAGGAACACCAATCACGGAAACCCGGGAAAATCGAGTAATTTGTACTAACCAATGACGAGCGCTGAATTTCAAATTTCAGGCTGTCTTTGTCCAGGGTTAACAGTCATTCTACGGTTTTCCATAGGTGAGTGGGACGTCGTGTGTAAGTTTGGTTTGTGCAGAAAATTGTTAAATGTACATGGTGGGAAGTGAAGATATTACACGAAGACGTCAGTTAATTTATCTAGGTGTACATACGGTAAGTGGAGGCAAAGTATTGCATGTAGAGTGTGTGTACTTTATGTTAAAATAGTGCGTTATTTATTGTAATATGACTTGACATCGGCACAGTGCATCGTTATTGCAGATCCCGCTCTTGAAATTTAAAATCCATGATTTCATTTCACTTATTATCATGCTGTTCACTTTACTTACGTATCTAGTGCTCATATAAGGCGTGAATGTTTCTATTATAAGCATTTGATATTTGCATGTTATCCTTGTGTCTGAGAACGATGGAATCGTGGACGAGTTCACTTTATGTATAGGCGGGAACATTATTTTCAAGGTTGCTATGGATCTCATCGTAACTATGGTAACTATATATATATGTTGCTATTTTTCCCGAAGTGGTTTTGGACACTTCATTTTTTCCAGGTTGTGCATTAGTGTAAAACTGGGGAATGAAGGGTTTTTAATCATTTGCGTATTCGTGCTGCAAGAATGATTTATATTCATGCGGAGTTTATTTCTTCCAGTTGTAGACGACTTTGTTCTTTTGGGGGTTATGTGATGTGTTTTTATTATCCTTTTAAATCGAAAAGAATGAAATTTGCCCATTATTTTATTTCCCAGAGAAATTCCCATTAAGAGGAAATTAGATTGGTAAATGTAGGAATTCCAGAATTATTACAGATGTATTATTGTATATCAAAATTATGCTCTAAATGTGTAATAATTTCGTTTCTATGCCGTGGTTAGTTCCGGCATTTAATCAATGTTAAGGGATGTTTTCATATAATGAAATATATTGGGTAACTTAAGAGACAGTTATATTGGTAATGTTGCTTTCCAGATTTAATGTCACAATGGCCTTTTTTTTGTGGTCATATAAAGTTGTTTAATAATGGTTCCATATTTTGAGGAGTCGTATGTTGTTAAATCTAAAGTTTGTTGTGTTGTGTACAAGTACGTGGACCCATTTCGTCTCCCGTCATGCCATCTGCAGATTTACATTAAAAATATATATTGAAATTATACCGTAGACATTTAAGAAAATGCTATTTATTTATTTATATTGAAGTTATGTATTTTTTATCACCATTTGAACAGGTAATAGTTGCTGTCATTCAGTGCAGAATCTTTTGTATTCCAGTTTGCTATCCAAAAATATAAAAATTAAGATATACAGAACTATAATTTTACCTGTTGCTATGTATGGGTGTGAAGCTCAGTCTCTCACATTGAGGGAGGAACAAAGGCTGACGGTGTTTGAGAATAGAGTGCTGAGGAGAATATTTGAGCCTAAGAGGGGTGAGGTAACAGTAGAGTGGAGAAAACTACATAATGAGGAGCTTAGTGATCCATACCCCTCACTTGGTGTGGTCCAGGTGATAAAATCGAGAAGAATGAATTGGGCGGGGTATGTAGCGCGCTTGGGGGAGCGGAGAGGTATATATGTGGCTTTGGTGGGGAAACATGAGGGAAAGAGACCACTTGGGAGACCCAGGCATGGGAAAATAATTTTAAGATGGATCTTCAGGAAGTGGGATGTGGGGGTATGGACTGGATCAAGCTGGCTCAGGATAGGGACAGGTGGCGGGCACCTGTGCGGTAACGAACCTTCAGGTTCCATAAAATGTGGGGAATGCCTTGACTAGCTGAGAACCAGTTAGCTTCTCAAGAAGGACTCTGCTCCATGGAGTAAGTAGGTAAGTATGTATTTCAGCAGACTGAAAAACGGTCATTTCTGATAACCATGGGAACAGTGTTTAAGGTCTGGTGTTTTGAAAGGTATGAATGCTAGCTTATGGGCTGAAATGACAACTTCATTTTTGTCTAACATATTGTTAAGCTAATTTTTATTTAATGTATTACAGGGGAATTTCTGTATCGTAGAAGAAAAAACCTAAACTCATAAGAACTTCCTTTAAAAAAGTTGTATTTTTGCTCCCAAATCGCATTTTTGGCTAGAAATTGGCAATAAAATTATGAAAAATTACAATGTTTTTGCTTATAAGATTTAATTTGTAAAAAGTTAAAATTATTTGTAGATGGTTTAGTAGTAAGTTTTTAAAATGTGAAAAAAGGAGTTTGCAGCAATGTTATATTGTTTGGAGAACAGAATTTCTTCATATTACACAAATCCTAAATTGTACAACACCAAGTATGTCTAACTTTTCGTGTTATTAATACACTGCAATACCCATACAATCAAACATGTACCATAGCTATTCATTTTGCACAATTATTATATTGCAGTTTAGTTTGTCAGAATAGTGTAACAACATAATGTAGTTAAACATAAATGTATATTTTTATAAACCATCAGTTAAAGTATATTCCTGTTCAGAGTAGGATTGAGACTGGTGATATTCCATAAGTGTTTGAAGCTCTTTATATCTTGTTTGTAAATCTAAATGTTGTATGGAAAAGTATTAAACAACTTAATTCCTAAATAGTGTACACATTGATCATATATACTTAAAAATATAATTTTGTATATGAAAGTCATGTTAACATCTTAGTGTACTTTGTATTTCCGAGGTTGAAATTTCTCCGTATTGTCCACAACAAAACAGTAGTAATAGTATATATTGACTGGTGAGTGAAAGTACATTAACCACCTTAAATCTTCTGTACTGTTGTATAATATATTTAAGTTAATATAAAAGTGTAGCGTTGTAAATTGTGTTTAATTATGTTAACATTTCCTTCATTTTTACAAATATTATGAAGGTATGCCGAATATCCAGTGGGATGAAAGGTGGCTGCACCTTACCAGAATGATTGTTTAAGGTATTTAATGCATTTTTTTTACTGCAGGCCATTAAGTCAGAAAGACCAAGAGGACTTGTGACTGAGTAACATGTCTATGCTGTTTTAGTTCTGTTGTCTGTCCTTTCCAGTCATTGTTTTAAGTGCAAGGAATAAAATCTGTCTAGACTAAGCCAGCAGTGGTTCTTGAGGCACAGCGTGTTAGTAAAAATAACAATTTCAAATACGTATAATGGTTAATAGACTGTCATGATCACCAGCAGTTTAGGTACATTGTAGAAAGATGATTTGGTTGTGCATATACAAAAAAAATGTAATACGTTGTAGCTGTCATACTTTGGTGTTGGAAGACAGTTCAAATTATAGTGGTGAGAAACTTAGTATTGTGATTGAAGTGCACTGTTAGTGGTATCTGTATAAGTACATGTTAAAATGCCTGTTGGACACATTTCTTAAAACTTTTCAGTGTGTGAGCTTCTTGTTGGGAGAAGGAATTGAAAGTCATAAATTTCACCTTATGTGTACTTTGTTCTAGGGGGCAGTGGAATCTCAAGATGGATCTCTACCTAAGCACACAGGACACACTGTCATTACAAGAAATGTTAGATTGTGATATAAAGACAGAAATAGATAGTGTGTTAGCAGGCACAGATTTAAGTCTGTCTCTTAGTGAGTTACCGCCGCTTGATTTAGATGAAGCTTTAGGTGGACCTGGTGACATGACTATGTGGTTCACAAGCAATGGTTGCCTTCACAGTGGAAACAGCAACTCTTCAAATTCAAATTTTAACTTGGATTTTGTGGGTAGTGATGCAGCTGCCATGATGGTGAGCCCCAGCAGTGTAATGCCAATGACGTTGGTCACTGTTCCACCAACATCAGCATTTACAAATGCATGTAACAGTTCAAGTTCAAATTTATTAGTTACATCTTCATCCTCTGCATCATCTTTATCTCCTGTTGAAGAACAGACATCGTTTTCTCCTTCAGACACTTCATCGAAAGTTGAAAATACATCAAAGTATGTAAGAACTCTAACCACAACAGCTTCGTGTAGTAGCTCGCCAACTCAATCTCGTCAGCAGGCATCTACTACAATAAAGATGTCAAATGCAACGTCATCTTCACAGTTGAGTCATGTGAGCACCTCAGATAGCAGTGGACTTTCCTCATCGTTGATAAAAACCGTCCCAGTAATAAACAGTAGTACAAAAACATCCCAACAGAAACACTTAACCCCTATTCAAGTGAGCAGTGTAAAAACTGTGTCTCATCCTCAACAAAGCAGCCATAAGAGACAACCACATTTAAACAATAATACAAAAAATTTTGCTACTGATGTGGATTATGATGAGAGACCATATCCAAAGCCTGCATATTCCTATTCCTGTCTTATTGCAATGGCTCTAAAGAACAGCAAGACAGGAAGTTTGCCTGTCTCAGAAATATATAATTTCATGTGGTAAGTATTACTGAATGTAGTTATGTAAGGTCTTCATTAAATGGTATACACAGTTAGCAATTGGAAGAATTAAAGTAACCAAAGAACCGAATAGAGATGGCATGGAATAGTAACTCTGAAAGGATGATAGGTACTTGACTTTCCAAGAGAGTATTTTGTTATAGGTGTAGAAATACAGGGAGTATTGTATTATGTGTCCTGGGACTTGGAAATCTTGTCATGGACATTTCACATATAAATCCTGCATCCACTTGAATCTCAGTTTATTGAAAGTCTCAGAAGTGCTGAGATGACTGATAATTAAATGCCTGATCAGGCTGCTCAGGCATCAGTGCAAAAATAGTCTGTGTCAGCTAACAAGCCCGCAGTGCTGAAGTCATATTTTCATATGCTTGGGGACATGATACATCTACTTCCGTAGAAGAGGAGTTGGAAGTCCAGAGAAAGAGGTCATATTATGATGTTTTGGTGCCGTTTGACAGTCAAGGTCAGCAGCAGAAGGTTTAACTGTTTGTTGTGCATAAGTAGGTTTTAAGTAGTAATGGATAGGATAAACTGTCTGTTCTTCATGAGTGCTGAGAATTTCTCCATGTGATGAATCATTGTTGTGTAATGCTGTTGGCACTAGATTGGCCCTGACAAATATAACTGCCCGGTAGTGGTAAAATATGATTTCAGGCTTGTGTGCACATGTAGCTGGTGCATGTTACAAGGTATGGGCATCTGAGATATACTTGCTTATTCATGTTGTAATTCAGTAAATTTTCTTGGATGCATTTTATTCAAGAAATGATCTAATCTGTCTCCGCTAACTAAATTGTGTGCATGTCACCGTCACCATGATATCTGTAGCTTTACAGTACAGTATCCTCTGGCATGTATTGTAAAAGAAATTTTAGACTTTTGTAAGGGGAGGCCACTTTCCAAGGAGTGATTCTGTGTATTTTCTGATGTATGGACCAGTAAAACAGCAGTAGGTATACCAAGATGTAGTGTGTCTGTCTCTCACAGTGCAGGACAAATAATAAGAGTGACTGACAAAGTATGGGTTGTGAAAAATTTGGTCTGGCTTGCAGTTGCAGAATTCTGTTGTTAATATAGGTGGACTTTTTGTGACAAGTACCGCTTCATACGAAGTACATACAGTTTTGTAACCAAAATAAAATCACATTTTATTGTAAATGTAATTGCAATACTTTCCTGAGGCAGATTAGGGGCACACATGTGAATGTTGCTTTAATCCTTTCTTGTGGTTGAACCAAGGTACAGCTGTGGGAACTTGTGCTTTCTCCAAGTGTGTTTTGCTCCATCAACCAGCCAGTGTCACTTTCAGTGCATACTAGTATGTTTCATTTATTGCAGCAGTACAGTGGATATTGTACGAATCACAGATAAAATAGGCAGAAGTCAGATTATCTATGTTTTTGATTGACCTTTTTTCCCTTCATTGGTATGGATGATTTGGAGTATACGGTCTTTAGAATTCATTGTGTTTTTTATGAAGGAGTATATGTCATGAAAAGCAAAAGAGGGCTGCAGCTACGGAATGAAATATACATGGGAAATTAAAAAAAAAAAGCTGTATTTGCAAAGTTATGAAAATTGAGTGTTAGCTTTGTTATCTCTGCTCAACATCTTGGAACAGCTCAGCTCTTGATGGATGTGTTTTCTTGGAATTTCATTTTATTGGGAAGGGGGTATTACTGAAAATATATTGAGAGAATTGAAGTTTGATTGACATTAAAATAATGTGCACCTTACAGGACAATGTACATGAATTTAGACTTATTTTGTTTACTAACATTACCATGATTGCTTCTGTTGCTAAGTTTAACAGTGTTTGTGTGGCTGCCATGCTTACTGACGGTACCAGTGATTTTCTGGTTATGATGGTTAATTTGATTACCAAGTTACCAGTATTACAGTGGTTACATTTGTTATCATGTTACCCAGGTTTTTGGCTGCCATGGTTATGTGAAAGCACCACATGTGTTCTTGTTGCATATCTGTTTCGTTTGTGTCATCTTTCCATATCCACATATATTGACATTAAGGGAAAATGGTGAAAAGGAGTGGTATATATCCAAGTATTAGATGGCCCTATTTACAATGTTCAGTTTTTGGAAAAATACCTATTCAGAATGTGTTTATCTTTCTGCTCAGTCATACGGTAACTCCCAATTTTACAGCTGAGAAATTCTTGTCTTGCATTGTAAATACAGGACATAGGTGTGAGATTTTGGGTTTTCAGAACAGTGAATAAGAAGGTTTTGATTTTCTGTGATATGTCATCTACCATGGTAGAGTGGTACCATTATGGAAGAACCTGCTGTCCTGCCACTCTTCTCCCTGAAGACAGCAACCTTGAGGAATTTTTAGTTTATGTTCCAACATACCCAACCCTTGTACTTTACACTTATTTTAGGTTTAATGCCCTTTATCTGTGTTCCATTATGCTTACCCCTTATGTCTGAAGGGAATATAATTTTTTATTTATCCCCCCTTCTCAGGAATGCAAGTAGGGCATAAAACAAGGGCTGGGTATAGTTCATACATAGTCTGTGTGTGTGTTTTGTTTGTTATCATTTGGTTGTGCTTGTTAATCAACATCCATTTTTGTGATTAGAATGAATGCAATGCCTCAAACAGTATACATTCATGTGTCTTCTACAGCCAGTCTTGACTGTATCATCGTTTCATCAGGTACAATCATGATAATATAAATGGAAAAGTGTAATGAGGTAGAGGCCCCTCCCTCATAGATAAAATGTAAAAAAAAACTGTTATTTCCAATAAGGGAATAATAATTAAGACATATACAGTGATAGTGGAAACTGGTTTAACATATGGTTACTGAGTTTTAGGTGAAAGATAATTTTTCTTCATGGAGTTTGTAGTGGACATGGTCCATGTAACCAGCAATGTTACACATTATCTTTGTTGTTGTTGTTGTGTTGGCTTTTCCTTGTAAGACATAAATTTTCTTGTAGGGTTATGTTAAATGTTCATAGATCCCTTGCTTGCTTATGGAACACTGTGTTTCAGTGGAGGTTGTTGAACTCCGTGACTTGTGGTGTTGTTTTTAGGGATTTATACGTTTGTGTGTTACAGAATAGTAATACATAAAAATTGCCTGCATGAGGGAAAGGTTTTAATTGTAAAAATAACTGATTTGAAGATTGACATGAATTGTAACTATGTGTTTATTGTTTAACTGAATTTAATATAATGAGAGAGTACTGTGTATATATATGAGTTATCCTATTCTATTTTCCTTGTTTAAAAATAGATCCTTGACACTTAGATGTTTGCACTGTGAAGGAGAGGCCTGTACCTCATTATACTTGTCCTTTATGTTATTGTGATCCTACCCAGTGATTGCCGATACAAACGACCGAAGCAGGTTGTAGAAGAAAATGAATGCATAGTATTCTGAAGTGTTGTGTCTATTCTGATAAACACAGATGTTAATGTCTGTCTTCTGTATATTCTTGGTGACTTTCAGATCCAGTCATTTTAAGTGGTAAGACATCATATTCATTTCTCCACTGTAGACATGTATTTGGGAGGCGTCTATTTCGTGTCTTTGCTCAGACACTGCCCATTCTGACAGGTTTCATAAGCATTTCTTTCTCTCCTGTCTCTAAAGGAATGTCCTGAGGTAGTACTCTGATTAGGTTCTTGTGACTTTTGTCATTGTAATGCACACCAAGTTTGAAGTGGTTGTCTCCATATCAAATGTGTAGGCTTGGGCACATTCTTGTACCATATTTGTGAGGTGGTCCCCTGTTCAGATTCTGATATGGAAAATTGCCACCTTAATCAGTGTCTTTTGTGGTTTTCTTATTCTTTAAGAAAATGCCAAGAGAGGTTGTCAAATCTGCGTTAAGTTTGTTCCATATTTTTTCCAATTGTTTTTTCACTAATCCTGTTATTCATTGCTCCGTGCACTTACTGTGCCCGTAACTGCCTGTTTACAGTAATGTCCTTTTAACATTTGAGTGTGGTTATTGTATTTATAATGTGCTTATGTGATTATTTATAGTGAACACTTCCCTTACTTCAAGACAGCTCCAAATGGCTGGAAAAACTCAGTGCGGCATAATTTGAGTTTGAATAAATGTTTTGAGAAGATAGAGAAGCCAGCAGGTAATGGAAGCCAACGCAAGGGCTGCTTGTGGGCAATGAATCCAGCTAAAATTGCTAAAATGGATGAAGAGGTTCAAAAGTGGTCCAAGAAAGATCCGATGGCCATTCGAAAAGCCATGATATGTCCAGGTAGGTGTGCTTTGCAGTTTCTGTCTGGAGTACTGTAAGATACTTTGAAATGTTGCTGACACATTATATTGAAGTATGGTATTTTGCATGCCAGTCCACCCATTTATATGTGTTTGTTAATTTATGACAAAATTTGTTTCATTGAATGAGCATGCAGTATCTCTTCTTACACATTTTGTACTACTGTAGTGTACAAGTTCATTATTAACTAGTGAGATAGAATTCAGATATGTTATAACAACAATTCATTAATGTTTTAACAAAAGGAAGGAGGGTTTGTCAAAATGCATGTATGCATTCATTAACAACATGATATTTCTCTGGGAATCTACATTTTGGCCTTCATATTAGAAAGGCCAGGAAAATGTGAAGTAGTGATAGGGATGCTGAATCTAATAATTGCTCTTCAGGTTTAAAGAGGATATCCAGTTTTCAGTGCCATTAAGAGCTGTAAAACATCTTGTTTTTCAAGTAAACAAGTCTGGCCAAAATGTGATTACTTATAAATATTTTACTTGTGTAGATTTGGCAGGGGAGTTTTGAAATAACCATGGGCTTCCTTTGGTTGGCATGCTTGAGACACATCAAATAGCCCCCAGAAATTGGAAAAAATGTGCAAGGAGATTTTTGCATTGGTGCAAATTTGCATTTGACACAATGTGGAAATGTTCCTGTAACAAAATTTTCTTGTGTACCTCATGACAGACTGGAGGAAACTCTTATAATGCTCTTAATTTAGCCTTGTGATGCAACCATGAATCCCATTAGATTCAGGAAAGGAAATTCTGATAAATATTAACCTTTTGATGCCTAATGTCAACTATAGTTGACGTACCACACTGCTAACCTCTAAATTTTTGCATTTTATGTATTTATTCAACAAATATAGGTACTGAATATTTTAAACGTGGTATATGCTCTCCGTTTTTCTCTCTTCAAAATGCAGTTTGTTTCATAATTCTAACATGTTTGGTTCCTGTATTATTCACATTTTATATACAGAGTGTGCTAAAATTTAAAAAATAATTCCGGCTCCAAAAGGTTAATGAGACAGGAGTATGTTGACACTGTATCAGATTGTAAGATGGTATTCAGTTTTGAGGGATACTTAGGAGTTGGTACTGTCTAATTGACACTGTTATTGAGATAGCCTCACTCAATAGCCACACAGTCATATACTCTTTTTTTTTTTAATTGAAATTAGATGTCTGACGAGAGATGATGTGCTTGAAAAAGCTTGAACTGCATTTTGTCCTGCACTGAACAAATATGTAATATTGTAACGCTGTGGAAGCCTAGATGTAGTTGTGCATGAGATTTTGTAATATAAAATCTGACTGACATTTGAGGTAGGAAATGGTTGATGTAAAGAAACACGGGCACTTGTATACCATGGTATGCTGCACAAGTGGCAGAAAGCACAATGGATTAGCCATACCAGTGCTACAGGCCTACACATACATACTTTGGCATGTTAGGTTATGTTACAGGTTAAATCAGCAAGAAATCTAAAATTTGAGGTATCTGCAGAAGGTAAGCTATATGTGTGTGTGTGGAAACTGTAGCAATAGAAGAAACAACTGAAATAGATGCAAAGAATGATGTGAAGTAAGGGGTGTGTGTTCGTATATCAAAAGTTGTTGCTTTATAGTAATTATTGTTTAATTTTTCCTTGCATTATGTTTGTTTTTGTGAATGTCTAAATTTACACCACAAATAATTTGTCAGGATTGTGGGCCAAAACGATTTTGTGAGGTCACAGGAGTGCCTTTATTCTTTGGTAGTTGGCAAAATGGAAAGTGTCATGGGATTGCAACTTTGAAAATTAGACATTTCTTTATTTTTTAGCCATATTTTAAAGTTTCTGGTTTAATTTATGTCTATTTTTTTGTTTGGTATTTTGTCTCCAGTGAGAAACGGTTACATACACGGCTTCTGTTCCGTTTCTCTTATCCTTACAACCGAAGATACTCCTTTGAAACATGGACTGGTGTTGCTGCTGTATTGCTTTTATTTTACTTGTAACATTTTTCCTTCATTTTTAATATGGGCCAGATTTTCTGCACTTCATTTCTTAGGCAGATTTTTCTCATCTCCAAGGTGTCCAGTCTGGCTCTGGGGTCTACCCTGTATCCTATGCAAGGGTACTAGGTGTTTTTAACCCAGCAGTAAAGAAGTTGGGGTATGAAGCTGGCCACTTGCTTCTATTTAGTGCTGCTGTTAAGAATGAGGGGAGCTGTACCTCGGTTCCCCTCACCCCTGTATCCTAGCATGGTATGCAGGGGGTACAACTACCTTTTAAGTTTTGTACAGGTTGATTCATGACTTTGTCATCAGGAACTTAATCCTGAGGTCATTTCCAGTCAGAGGTATTGCATAAGCATGGGTTTCATTCTCGAGATTTACAGATTATCATGACTACTGTCAAAAAAATAAGTTTTTATGTTCACCAGTATTTATGTAAAGTTTTTATTGTTTAATTTACTAGGTATGTTCAGAAAAACCACTGTTGTCCTCAATATACATTCTAGCACACCTATGAATTGAGTCTGTGGCTTGCATCATCCCATTGGGATTGTCTATTACATAGTTCATGGCATCTGAAAATGTGATAGAACAATGGATCTAATGTTTCCAGTTGTGCAGGCATACCAAATATTTCATGTACCCCATTAATTAAAATCTTGAAGTTAAGGCAGTTGTTGGGACTGTGTATGTGCAGCCCATCTTGTGTTCATTTGTTTGCTATTTTTTGTGGCAATTAGTGTTCAATAATGTGAAGATTTATAACTGTTTCAGTCACCAGTATTTCTCTTGTTTACCATTTTCATTATTGTCTGAAATTTGGATTATGCAATACTTGGTTTAACCCTATAACTGCTGTGTGCAAATTGTTGTCTAAATGTTGCAAGCAAAATTTCTTCATCGGTATACATCAACAGTGTGTTATTTATTGTCCTGAAGATTTTAATTTCTGTAGATGTTGTTATATCCTATAACTATTTATTGATATTCTAAGTACATTTGTGTTTCATTAACTTATTTATGATGATTCGGCCTTTTGAAAATGAGCAGTCTATTTTCATTGTTTTCTGTGCTTGCTGTTGCTGAAAATGCCAGCGTATCATTTTGTACACTTTGTGACCTGGTGTGTGCAGAAAATCTGGAGATGCTGGAGAGAGGAGAGATGAAGCGAGAATTCTCAGGTCTTTCAAGTGTGAGTGGCAGTGGATGTGGTACAAGTAATTCAGGTGGTGAGGAAAGTGATGACGAATTGGGTGGTAGTGCACCCCCCACACCTCTTACTCCACTTTCAGCCTCGCAGCAGCATATGACTGAGTTTATTGATATCAACCAGCTCAATGGAGGTGGTGGGACAGATTCATTTGATGAATCAAGTCTTACTGGATTTGATATTGAGGTAGGAAATGTTGCTTTTGGAATACATTTGTAGGTATTTCAACATAAATTTCCTTAATTTTATTATTTGATACCTGACTTTGAAATGAAGTGTACATTAACTGTATTTACTGTAAATTAATCACAACACATGTACTTAAAGTACATGTGTTGTGATTAATTTCTAGTTTTTTTGAGTGGTGCATTTTGATTAATTATTTTGGATATGCTGAGGATTTTGTGTTTGTTGTTTTCAATGTCAGTAACGTGAAACATCCTTGCGGTAGCCAAAGGGTTTACCTGTAGAGCAGAACTGCTTTTCATTCTACTGCAAACCCCCCCCAAGATTTGTATCATTATGGATGTGGTTCCAGGTATACTGCTTTAAGTGTTCTGTTTGTGACCACATATCACAGGTGAATGGTTAGTCTGATTTATACTGGGGAGGTCTCAAAGTTCACATCTTGGCATGGAGTCATGCTGTCCTGGTGTGGTTTATGTGCCTTTTTCAGTCCGTTCTGTATGATGCAATGTATCTTGAAGTGGACTGACTGTTTTCGTCTGCATTCTTTGCAGTTTAGTATTCACTTTTCATCTTATTGTTTGATGCTGCATTATTGTACGGTTGACAGCTTTGTTAAATAAGTCAAGAATAACAAAAATGTGTGTGGAAAAGGTGTAGTGCCTACTGTAAAACAGGGACATTCTTTATAATGTATGAAGTTTGTGTAAGAATGGTAATAAGGAAATGAAAATCAGTGAGTCTCATATAGAATTCAACAAAATCTGTCATATGCTTTATGTGATGAAGTTTAGTGCTTCATGTAAGTTAGGCTTTATTGTCAGTCAGTATGTTTAAGAAATAGGATTGCCCAGAAAATTTGATAGAAGCTTTCCAGTGTCCAGTGATTTAGGGCCTGAATTTAGTCCCAGATGTAGAGATGTAATATACCTCATTTACCCGAATGCAAGATGACTGTAATCTAAGACAGTCCCCAAGAAACATGTTTGCCAAGATAAAATGTATTTAACCAAATCTAAGATGATCCCCTAAACATAAAATATCTGCTAAGAAAAAATGTTTTACTCTTTCATACACTGAATATACAGAGACTGTCAGATTTTATCTGCCCATACCAGTGAGTGTCACTGTCTCCATTTTCACAGTGAGTGCCTTCATCTTCCTCACACTAACTCCTAACATTCCCATACTCTTCACTGCCATTCCACAACATACTGTCATCAATCTCATCCATTTCGTTGGATGAACAGCACTTCATAAAACCCTTCGCAGTCACTTCTGGTGCGATGCACTGCCATGCTGTTATTATCCACATTGAATACCACATTCATATTTCTTGGTTTATAAACATACTTGAAACGATGAAAAAGATTTACAGTTTCTCCACTTACTGCATTAGTGGTGTTAGGAATTTTAAATACATATGTTCTGGATTTTTGTGTTATGTCTGTGGTCTGATCAGTGGGAGTTTATGGCTCTTTTGTGGTTTTTAATTTGTAGATTGGTCCAGGTTCTATTTTTGAGCCTTGTAGTTAATTTTTAATTTTGCAGTAGCCTTGTACCTGTTACTACCCTTTTACTAGGCCTGGCCTTAGGTGGGTATCTTAACAAGTTACTATTTCTGTGGTACCCGGTGACTGTTAATAACTTGGTCTAAGGCTTCTTTGCCTGAAAATAGAAACAGAGCCAGCTTCTGAAGTGTTGTGCTTCTTTTAAAAATGACGATGGACAAAGTCCCAAAAAAGAAGATTGTGTAGTTAACTTAAGTTGTGCTCTGTTCTCTTTTGGATTTCGTGACCCTTGAAAATGGGGCTGATAAGTTGTCTTGAAACATCGCTAAGAAGTTGGTGCTGTATGCTGCATAATGTCCCACAAAAGCACAGATATCATGTGATGACTGGGGGATGCAGGTCATGGTTTGGATTCGCATGGTCCAGTTCAGAGCGATCTGGTTTGGCATAGCCAGTTCAGCTCTTTGTACGTGAATTTAAGACAACCTTACCTACTTAAGTGATGAATTTTGGGAAAAATCCTCATCTCGCATTTGAGTAAATATGGTATGACCTTCATAAAATGTGATCTTTTTCACTTTGTAAAGAACAGCTAATAGAATGATAATGCCCGTTTGTTAGGTTACTTTATCAAAGAATTGTAAGGCCATTTACTGGTATTATGTGTAGGAATTTCTTTTTGTTATATATAGTTTGGAAATATCTTCCACACCAACATGGTCCATGGTGCCATGTATAGAAATTCTGGATAATTGTGAAGGGCCCATCGTGAATAGCAATTCACCAAAAATAATTGCTGTGAATTGTATTGGAAGGGGCACATTTCTATTGTGTAAAATGTATTGACACAGTCTGTGAACTGTGGTGCTCTTTCTGCAGGCATGGCAAGTGAATTCAGATGCAACACTCCTTAAAAGATGACATCTTTGACATGTACACATTTGCTCTGTATTGTCTACCACTGCCAGTAATGGAGCATGGAAAAAACAGTTGAATGCCCTATTCCTATATCTTCCTTTAAGGTGATTTGATGTGGGCCTGTAGAAATTTCTCTTCCTTCAGCTATGCTGTGAATATTCAGTTGTTTGTCATTTGACACTAAATTGGGTACTTGTGCTACTGAATTCATTGTTTGTACTTGCACTTGCTGAAGGGCCTCTGTGACACATTACTCAGCAGATATTTGTCTTTTGTTAACCACTCATAAACTTGTACTGAACCCTTCGTTGCATTGCTGATGCTGTTTGCATTGGTGATAAATTTTTCGTTGTTATTCCAGTATTCTCACAAAATTTAATGCATGTTCATTGTTCTATATTCGTGGACTCTATTTCATATTTCCTTAATTTGACCCCTAAATTCCCACAACTTTGTTTTTGGGTGTAGTATAATATGGGTTACATAGATAGGTGTACTTTTAGGGCACTTGTATCATATCCCCTGCAAAAAAATATCGTCAACTGGAATGTGCCATCCTGTGTTTGAACCCCCTTCAAAAATAAGAATAAGTAACAGTGGATAATGGAGGTTAGTTCTGAAGGAGTAAAATGATCAGGAAATTGACCTGCCACCTTTTGATTTATTGTGTCTTTATTTTGTGACCCTTAGAAGAGAATGGAGGAAACTACCTATGTTTTAAACAGGGGTTTGTTATGATGTAACTTTTTATTTGTTCTTTTTTGTACATTAATGAGTTTATCTGTGCAGGTAGCCGATGGAATTTACGAAGAATTGGATTCTCATGATGAAAAACTAAACCTTGGTATTACTCTGACGCCAGCGATGCCCAGTGACCTGATAGCATCTTACAGTACAATTCCTCTCCCAGTTACATCTTCATCCTCCAAGTTAATAAAACATGAAGACTGCACTTCTGAAGAAAATGTTGAGGTTGGATTTGAATTGTGGTGTTACATAGCCCAGGCATTTCATTCTTTATATAATTCATGTATTTACCACATTTGCTTTGACTTAATTAATGTGGACTTTTTAATGTTGTGATTTTTGTGTCTAGGTAACCTCTTTGATGTGCTATGCATGGGTTAATGGAGGCTGATAAGTTTAAATATGTTTATGTGGCTTTGAGGGAATGGCCAAATTTATTTTTAAAGTGTGTTGATTTAAATTTTGTTTCTGGAACCTTTCTGTCATGTTGCATAACACTACTTGAAATTCATGATCATATGTTTTTCTTTGCAGGTAACTAAACGAAGTAGGTTAAACGGCAGCACAGTACAAGGAAATTATGTGTACAAACCAATGGTAGCAACATCTGGTAGTGGTAGTGTTGGAGGGTCAAGAAGAAAAGCACCGCTGCTTCTTCGAGCTTCACCATCTGCTTCATCTTTAATCAAACTTGAAGATCCATGAAAAGATGCATAATTGCTAACTGCAGTGTCATCTTAGCATTGTCCATTTGTCTCCTGTATATTTTTCAGAAATGCAGGCTACTGTCATGCTTCACATGTTGTACCTGATAAGATTAGTAGTCATATGGATAATATTAAGCTACTCAAAACTGAACTCCCACCCCATTTCTTCAACAGTACTGAAGTAGTAGTACTTGGGATCTGAACTCTGTTTACCTTTTCATAGTTCTGTTATTTGTTTGACTATATATAGTGCAGCACCAGATAGTGAATGGTACGCAGTATTAGTATTAACCCCTTGTATACCAATAGTGAGTCACCTTTGGGCAACTCAGGAATATGATTCATTAACTGTTTCTGGTAGTCATGCCTTTTTGGTAATTTAAAAATGGTTCCAGAGTCGTGCAGGGTGCCATTTACAGAAAGGCACAAGAGTTTCAATTTCATCACTGTGGGTGAATGAAAGAGTAAACATTTTGTGCTTCCATGCGGATCATGCTCAGTACAATAAAGAGTTAAAGACAAGTGAATTCTAATTGTGGAATGCTTCCTTATTGTATGTTTTAACATACTGCCATGTTTTCATTTTGTGATGTTTTTATTACTGTTTAAGTATATGAACCTCATTCATTTCACTCCTGTGAGCCCAGCACATACTTGTTCTAAATGTATTACAGGAATCTTTTAGTTGGCACATGTGCCATACTGACACCAGAGATTAGTGTGTCACATTTCTACAGTATGTACTCTAATTGAGTAAATGGAGGCAAGTGGACAGTATTTTTAAATTAAGCTTGACTGGTTGTGTTCTGAAAAGCATATGGCTTTGTATAGTTTTTACAGTTATGCTTATCTACTTATGGCTGGCAGTTTTAAAAACAAAATGATTACCTTGTTTTGTGTATTGTATTAGTACTGTGGTAAATTGTTTTTAAAGTGCCTTGTATTGTATTATAGACAGATATATTTTTGATGATGGGACCAAAAATGTTTGAAAAGGACTAAGTTAGATTTGTGCTGCTTTTTTTCTTTACCAACCATAGACATTTGAATATCTAATGCCTGTAAAAGTATGATGCTGTGTATGCACCCACTTTGTGATAGTGAATGTTGTGCAGTAAAGGACTGAGTAATTGTAAATAAGTTCTATGTCAATGTAAATAATCAGTTCCTGTCTAAAAATCAGATCAACATTTGTGTACAAACTCCTGCATATGCCATACATTACTCAAAATGCAAGGTCCTTGTATCTTGACTGTGGAGCAACAAAGTTTTTGGACACATGTGAATATTTCACAAGGTGGGGCTGAAGTATACTGAAAAACATTGTTAATGTACAGTTACACGTACTGCAGTGACATGTTGGAGCACTAGCAATGGTCACTTTTATATTCAGAGATAATTTAGAAGAAACTCGTATACTATGTATATGAATACAGTAGAATCAAAAATATTGATTTAATTTGTGATCAGCTTTGTAATTTTATAAGACAACTGAATTTACTTCACTTTTTAAAAATATTTTTAAATTCTTTCTTTTGTATTAAGTTTGATTTTATATATAATCTTTGGGTTATTTCATATTTATGTCTGGTTGGTACTCAGCTACCAGACTGTAGTATCATAGTGCAGGTAGGTCACATTGTGAATGTTCAGCGCCAAAAATCTTAAATATTATCCTTGTATTTAGTAGTTGAAGCTTATGAAGCCCAATGTATGCAATTGAGTTGTAGCCTGAATATTTGCATTATTAAAGGTATAGTTCCATAATACAAAATATGCTGTGTGGCGTCCCAGTGATCACAGATTGTATACTGTGAAGTTAGTAATTCATATCTGTGCCATCTGTTTCAAAAAATGTAGATCACCATCAGTGATATGCAGCAGCGTTTAACTGAAAACTGAATAGGGTGGGAATGGGTGATACCATGTCAGATTTCACAAGGTGGGTGGGGGGAACTGACATTGTAATTCTTGGTTCTTTTGAATTCTCTAGACTCATTACGCATTCAGAGACACAAAGTTTGAGCCCTGTAGGTCAGTCTGTGCTCCTGATACTGCTTGAGAGTGGAGTAGAAAGTGACAGTACAGAACATTTCAGAAAGACAGCCAAATCGCATGTGCTGCGGGCAGTGAGGCAGAAATATGTGTATTTTGGTTCCATATCAATAGGTGCACTGGGAAATTTCCTTATCAGCCAGAAGTAGCAGTTACACAATTATATTTGTATGATATATCTGAGGGAGAAAAGTGCAAAATAGGAAACTGCAAGCAGAATAATTTGAAAGGTGCTGAGTAGGAACAGCTGAAAGAAAAACTACAGTAGAGCGAAGCATTTTTAATATTACTAATTTCTTCCAGGGGATTGCATCAGGAATCTGAAGCAGAGGAAGCACTTGATTTTTTCCTTCTCAGTGCAAGACAGAAGCATGTTCTGAGACAATTCAGCCATTGTATAGGAACATTTAATTGAAAGTTACTTTGTGGCCATTGATACAAACTTGATTGTCAGTATCTTGTCCTGCATGGGATGCCCGTGGCAGGTCCTTGACTTGGAGATCTTATTTATTCCCCTGGTGTCATTACATGGCTCCTTTCTCTGTGATGGTCCATATACATAAAATTTTGTCATCTCTAGTTTTATACATCACTACAAGACAATACTATAGAGGACTATGAAATTTTATAATTCCAGGAATATTTGAGATTTTAGAGATACTAGTAATAGTTTGTTAGAATTCTAAATTCTTATTATTGGTAAGGAAGAAGACTTGTTTGTCAGAAGTTATTCAATCTCTGCAGCCTATAAACAGTGAAAGTTTGTGTGTGTTGGGTTTTAGGAAGGAGATTTCATACTAGGTTTCTTCCTGGTCTATGATAGATCAGAATGAATTGTCTTGTACCTGTAACAATACACTTTTTATTGTGATGTGATTTGATACAGGAATGAAAATTGGTAGATCTTATCACTAATCATATATGTAACATTGCTGTTTCTCTCCATTTCATTGTGACACCTAATAACTGCAACATTCATTCCAGTTAGTGCAAATCTATGCATGCAGTAGGACTTATTTGGAGTTCAAGATGGGGGGCAGGTATAACTACTGTTCCAGATGGAAGTGGCAAATGTGTACAGTTGTACCTGCAGTATACATGATTGGCCTAAACTGCTTGTGCAAGTATTGCTGTCCTGAACATTGATCATACAAGATTCCCATCAGTTCTTTGATGTGCAAGCTGAAGTATCATTTACTGGTGTCATTTTCAGAGTACCCATTCAAGTACTTGGAAAATGACGAGGCAATTTAATGTACAGAAGGGATGTGTTACAGAGGTCAACATCTAACAGCATTGGGAGTTATTTTATCTGACCTTTCTTGTTTGTCACTGCTGCTGTTCCAGTTTACTGTCAGTTGGGGTGCATGCATTTTAGATCATTGTATTGCCCTTGATATTTTTAAATACTGTGCTGGAAATAGTTTGCTTCAACATGCCCTGCAAATAGAAGTAACATTGATTCAGGTATGTAAAACTAGGCCACAATTCCCAATTCTTACGCTCGCTAAGAACACTCGAAATGATGAATAGAATTCTTTGTGGTGTGAGCTGTTGCATTGTTTTGCTGAAAAAACGGCATAGATCCTCTTGTAATTGGGCAGTTGTTCAAGCATTGATGTCACGGTATGTATAACATGGGGGTGTAAATTTATGGCCTGAGAAAAACAATGGCCCCAGGAATCCTAGCTGGACTGAACACACCAACCTAGAGATCAAGTAATGACACTTCATGAAATAAAACTGGATTTTCAGCTGACCAGTCACATATTCTAAGAGTTCATGTATTCATCGAGATGAAACCAAGTTTTGTCACTAACCAGAATGAGTGTGGTGTCTGTTTTTTCAGCATACTGCTTGAAGGTACTAGTTACAATCAGTATTATTCTTGGTTCACAATCTGTGTCAGGGTTTGTGAACCACAGTTGTCTTATGGATGTGGCTTTTTTTTTTACCCATCTCCAATAGTGCAGGTGTGTGCAGGCCATTGACACTAATTTTTATGCAGAATGTAGCCAGCAGGAAGTGACAAATGGTATGGGTCAGATACAGTATGGATGAGGTACAGATGGGCAACACCAGTAAGACATTTCAGGTGTCATGAAATGTTTACACATTGTACCACATTTCCTTTTGTTTTACATTGCTGCATATCTCTGGGCATGACACGATATGCCATATGCTGTCTGCCAGTGGTCATCTGAACAAAAATTACTTCACTTAAGGTTATGAAGTGGTTTTTTGTGAGTATGAATGTAATGGTTATCATTCTATAAATTGCCGTTGTGGTGGAATATTGCCCAGCCAAGTTCCTACATCTTTGTACTTTACTGTGTGAAGGTTAACAGTATTGTTAGTCATACCTAAAGCTTAAAGTTTGTGAATATAAGGTTTTTTGGCATGTATTTGTTTTTAATGTAGCATTTAAAGTTGCAAGCTTTTTTTCTTGGGGGGGGTTTGCCTTGGGACCAAGCAGTTCCAACGTCCATCTAGAAAGGGTACGTTCATAAGTGTGCACCACACTAATTTCAGTTTTGAGTATGAACTGTGTATAATAATAAATATGAAGTATTAAAATTTAAAATAGCCGAATGGATTGTAAGACCTGTAAAAAATGAAGGTGGATGACTAGGTTCAACTGCCTTTACGTACTTGTGAAGCAGCAGACATGTCAAGAATATTCATTTTGTTTCATATACACCTGAGCATTAGCAGTAACCAAAGTCACTAACCATTTCTTGTAAGTGGGTAAAATTTGTAACAAGTTGTCTCAGCAATTTCTTAGCATGAAACTGAAGTCTCTTATGTAGGAGTATTTTTAGTTGGTAACTATTTGCATTATCTGCCACATAAATTTTCAGGTTTTTACAATGGGGAATGTTCCAGTTATCTGGTTGTTTGCACTGTGTAGTGTGTGACATTAAAACTGAATTGCCTGGTATTTTACTTTCGGAATGTTACAGATGTCACATCAGTATAGACAATTCTTGGTCATGTAGAGAACGCATTCACGATCTTGTACATGGGCTCTTCCTGCATAACATTCCAGGTTTAGCCCCATGTTATAGTGTGAGGGTGTGAATATGCAGCCTTCATTTTACTTTAATAGATGATGGCTTTAAGGAAAATTAGGGTTTGTGGAACTGCAAGTAGTGTAAACAGTTACAGTTTGGGTGCACATAAATTTGAATTTCCAAAATCTGAAGCGAAGGGACCACTTGGGAAACAGACAGAAATTGCAGTGTAATACTAAACTGAAGGTTATAGAACTAGGGTGTGAGAAGTGAATCAGATTCATCTGTCCATTACAGCCCTGCCCCCAGAAGACATGGTTCTGATGGTGTGATACTTGAACTTGTGGTTTTTTGCTTTCGTGTGTGCGTGTGAATTTGCATACCCAATTACATGCGTGGTAGTTAACTGCATATGCACATCTGCTGTTGCAAACATGGTCCTAATGTGCAGGGTCACAAGTTTCACCTTTATTATTTTCCATGTCTAGTTAAAAGGTTGAATGAACTAAGCATTGTTCATTTACCAGTTTTGTGTTTGGTTTAATTTGAGCTTCATTAAATTTTGTGTACACTGACTGATACAAACCAAAAATTAAATTTCACAACTCTTATTGCAGACTACCATTGCAACCTGTTAAGCAGATTAAGGTCATGAAATATTTGGCCCAGCATGACCTCATTTTATGCATACTTTATGTAACTGGTACACAGGACACAAAGATGACTCATGGAAGTTGGATGTTGCTTGTCATCTGCTACCTTGGACCAAATTGGCATGCCCAGTGTAATAATATGAATGTTACGTGGAAAGGACTGGTACACTGTCACTGATATTGGGTGGCTAATTTTGATATTTTAAGCTGGGTGTGTTACATATTCCAGACACAAACTTGGTGACACCACCAGCAATTTTTTTTATATATTTAGGACAAGAGTATATTTCTTGCATTTTAAGACATGGTACACACTTTTGTTTCTTACAAAATGCTGTTTATCTCAATTTTATTTTGCTGGTTCCTATAGCATGTTTTTAAAAAAGCATGCACCGAAACTTAAATTCCCACTCCTTCATTTAAAGGTTAATTTGTGTAGACATTCATGCATTTGTTCCAGTTAAAATGGTTCCCCCCCCATTAGATGTATGTTATCATGTCATTCTGTCAAGAATTAATGTTATGTGCCAATACATTTCATTTTAATAGTAAAAGAGTAGTTTGGTGTTATAGTAACATGCATGAAATATCTCTCTATAACGTACAGGCTAGTTCTAAGCATTGCCCAGCCGTCTTTCCAATAGGCAGTGGGTTTTTTTACCACTCTCCTCCATCTAGTACTGGGGGGTTGTGTGGAGGTATACATCTACCCCATTCTTCATGGTATGATGCTTAATTTCGGAAGCACAATTTTTACTTTGTCCTACATATAACTTGTATAGGTTTGGATTGTACCATGTTCCAGTTGTGACCTTGTTAGTATTGATGTGAATTGATATAAGCTTTAGTAGAACTGCTGGTAAAATATCATGACCATATAAAAGCCTTGCACATCTTATTCAGAACTGTGCTTCATTTTGAGTAATTGATGGACAGTGGAGTATAATGAAAATTGTAAGCATTATGTTAACATTTTAGTACTCTTGAATTAGTTCACTTTTCATTCTGAATTTCCTGTCCTGTAAGAGAAGTTTTGGATTGACTGACACATCTGGGAGAAATGTGTTGGTTTTGTTTGTGTTATTTTTGAGTCTGGCACATGATGTGTTACTGAAAGATCTCAAGATTAAAATTATTGAAAGTTAAGTGGTAAAACAATAGTATGGCAAAGACTGATAGAAATTAGCTGTAATGAACTTTGCCTAAATCCTAGTCTTATAAAAATGAAAACTGAATTGTCCTCACTATAAAAGTGAGAAAAAGTGTACAAATAAGTGTTTTTTACTGTATATGAGGTGTATGGTATTCTTTTTTAAAAATGTTATGATTTGTCAGTGTTTTGATGAAGCAGTCAGCAGGTAATGTGCATATACTTTTATCTGCATATTTGCTTCTATGAAAGTAAAGCAATCTCTGTGTGTTGTACAGTCATCATTTATATGATTTACTTTGTGAAACTATTATGTGATCTGAAATAGGATGTGTGTAATGACTCACTTGAAATGGAATATGTTTCAAATGTATTTACTAAAGGAAAATTTTTATCAGTCGGGTAGAAGTGAGTTGGATAAAACTGATGCTTTCCATTTTAAAGTATGTGTTCAGAGTCTCTGACCACAGATGTCTTAACAAGTAATTAAAAAGATAATTTGCAGTTTGAATGTGTTTATAGAGAGTATATTTTGACATTTTAGCTTCAGAAAATCAATACTTAGAACAGGCACTTCTTGTACAATGCAATTTATAAAGATTTTCTCAGTGTACATGTACATTCAGTTTTTAATTACAGTAAATTTGACAATATCTTGAAATGTACGTCAATGCACTTACTCCCTCTGGAACCAGCTTGTCATGTTTGACTGAAATTTTTATTGCATAATTTATTTGTAAGTCAGACTTGACAGAACTGTCTGATATTTGAAAGTTATTAGTTAAAATATTCATATAATCCTACATGTTTAGGGAGAATTCCACCATCTTCCCAGGTGTCTAAATAAAAGGAATGAAACATGTTATGTGTATGACTACAGTATATGAAAAAATAGAATTGCATGTTTCTTTGTTTTAGTATGCTCCTGAAGGAAAGAATAAGTGAATCAATTTATAGTTAAAAATTCACTTTCAGTTGCTAGTTTAATGTAGCTGCATGCAGGAGTGACTTCATCACAGTGGAGTTTGTTGTCCATTTACTGTACTGTTTCCCACTAGATTTTTAGGCATGTGCTTTTTCTTTCTTTGCTGTGAGATTGAATCTGGCTGAGGTGTATGACATAGAAAATTAACACTGTACCAAGACATCTACTGGGAAACACAATACAGTGGGCAGTAGAAATACAGGGAGGTGAATTGATAATCGAAACCAGAGTCTCATTAAGCTTAATGGCCTAACATTTCCACGTGTAATTAACTGCAGGGGTTCACAGACTCTCAAAAACTGTAGGACCCACCTAAAATTCTAGGTGCCAGAATGGTGACATGGAGCTAGTTCCTATATTGAGAACTCACATATATTAGGGACCATCCTAAAAAATGTATTCACTGTGGCATCCTTGCCCCTAGGATTTGAGCAGGCCTGAGTGAGCACATGGTAGAGCAGGTGTTGGAAATTTCCTCTTTCGATTCTCAAACATGCTGATTTTGAAGGAACTTAAACACCAGCAAATTGTATTCTAAATTTCTGACATTTTTGTGTTATAAACAATACATTAAACTGGACTTTGAGGCTGGGGTGATGTTATGTGCCATACACATGCTGATAGGACTGGAAATAAAGTACGGGATTCCTCACATGAAGACAAAACAAGGTTTACAGATTTTAGGATAGTTAAACGTGGGGGAGTGAATGTGCCAGATCTCTAGCACTGTACGTACATTTTCTAAGTTGTTAATTATTCTGAAGGCTGAGGACTGCTGTCTTGGTACTTTAGCTCTCCGAATGTATAGCTAAAGCATCTGTATGCAGCGTTAGAGCAAATGTGTTACATATAAAGAAGACCACAAAAAAAGTACTTGAGCAAACATTGACTCGGGTCTTAGATAGTAATGTCAAGCAACATAAACTGCACTAAGTTTTTATCTTGCTTGTTATGTGTATTGTAGGCCTCACACAGTATTTTGACAATAGGCATTTAATAACTGTGTCCCTTGAAACTCTGCAGTTACAGTTTTGCTGTGACTGGAGAATAAATAATGCTTTAACATTTTCAGAAAATATATATTTTGAACACTGAGGGTAGCACTGGTGAGCTATTTTTCATATAATTGATTTTTGTGGACATTGGCCATACGTGGGAGGTGATTTCACTGATAGGTGTATGCCAAGATACTTTCATAATTATATCTCAAAAACTAAATTGTACATGTTAAAGAAAGGTCTGGGAAGGGATCAGAATTGCAACTTATTTCATGGACCATAATAATTGCTCTAATTTGTGACACATTATACTGCCCTGTCCTGAACATGTTGAAGTGATAAGATCGCATAAATTAATCTACATGTTTTTGGTGTAAAGATGGAAGAGATTGGGAAAGGATAAAGGATTATTTCATAAAGTCTTGTGCTGACAGCCTGGAATATCTTATTTCTGTCACCATGAAAGCTTCAAGACATATTTGGTTCGCTGCATATGGTTGACTTGGACTGAGGATGTGCTATCCAATCTTCATCTGTCCCTTCACATACACCACCTGAATTTGCATTTGCATGCAACATGTACTGCATTTCTTGTTTTTGTTTAAATTGTCAAATGCAGTTTAATGGGTAGTACTCTTTCATGTTTGGAAGATCCTGCCTACAAATGTTGACCAAAATGTTGGGTATCCTAACAGAATTTTTAGGATTTTATATAGTCTGTCCAGACAAATATCTGAATATTGCCTCATGAATCTTTAATGGACAAATAGGACATCAGTGTTTTCATTCGAAAGGGAAAAACTTCCCACAGTAGGCATTTAAATTTAATCATGTTCTTGTGACTGCAGAAAGCTGGCATTTAAAAGACTGTATGCTGAAGGTTAAGCCACAACAACTGAGCTCACTATTCCTTAATTATTATTTGACACTAATCACATCTGCTGAATGTGTTACTAACTCTCTGGGTGCCAAAATCTTTCTGAGATTTGAGCAAGAAAATCTGCAATTGCCATTGTCTTCCACAAATGATATATAATTCAGCTTGTCCTATATAAAGTAAATAGATACAAAGGTTTTGTGTTAAAGGTAGAGGTCTAGCATCTTTCTCTGGTCAAGTACACAATTCTGATGACTAGGATATAAATACTGGTTCTGTTTGTAATCCATTCTGAATTTCAGAAAAATTGCATGGCATTTCTGAGATATTTTTGCTGCTTGCTGAAATTTAGCACTGCAAGGCTTAAAAAAAAACCAGCAGGTGTGAATTTTAATTCAAAATTTTACGTGGCTTTATTTATAGGTTTATTAATACAGTGACTTTTGAATAAGGCATTACATATTGATGCCATCTTTGGATAGAAATACAGTTTTCACTGCTTATTAATGTTAATAGTGGCAATGTAACATAAGTGAACTGCCACGTGGAAATCACAACATTCTTGTCGAGGATCTCAAAACTAATTATGAAATGCGGAGACTCCATCCACACAACCACCACTGTAAGTTTCATGCCACCTGCTCAAATTGTGAAGCCTGAAATGAGTATTCCTGCAGTGCATTCAGTATGCTAAGTCACAAGTGTGAATTGTGACATTGTTAAATAATAAGAGTATGGTGCTGGTCCAACCTGAGACTTCTTCTTTCTAATTAGATGCATATACAATAAAGTGGGTTCTCTGTTACCCAAGGTAAACTGTCATAACATGCAAGCAGATGTGAAAGGGATTCACTTTTGTCACATTTTTATTTCAGTGGGTAGCTGAAAGTTCTGTACCATGTGTACTGCTGGTAAACAAGTTCTGGTGCAGGCCATGAAGGCAGATGGAGGTAACAGTACTGCTTCACTCATTCTTACCCTTGGCACTAGGTGGGGTGAGTGATGTTAAGAGTGATAGGATTAATAAACAAGCATACAATTAGGAGTAATAAAAATCACAGGATAAGCAAGTATGACACAAAGGTAACAGATTTTCAGTAGGAATGGAATGAATAATGAATGTTCATTGTTAGTGACTGGGACAGAAATATGCAGTGGGAGTAGAAATTTGAAGCTTGCTGTTGGAAATTAAAATAATGTGACAGAATATGGTGTTTGTGCTAGAGTAGTCTAAGACTGAAATTTGCAGGGCTTAACCCTTTAAACACCAAATTAAATCCCATCTGCTGGTATTAGGAGCTCACCATATTCTCCACGTTAGTAGGATAAGGGTTAAAGAGATACAGTCTCCTTGACCAGTATGACTGAACAACATTATTAAGTCATGTAGGGCTAACAAGGGCAATTATTTTTTCCTGTCAGTTTATTTTGGTAGAAGAATGAGTGCTTTTGTGACCTTGGTATGTGTGACTGGAGTTACTGGTGTATTAAAGTTGCAAAATTTTTGTATTGTATAATCAATGCAGTGAGATTTTTTTTTTGGGGGGGGCGGGGGGCTGAAGAATGGTACACTTGTGCTGTCAGTCTGTGGAAGTACTCTGTAGAAAACTGACTGTGGAAACTATTTGTGTATGTCAACTGAGTAACTGGAAAAAGTGTTGCTGCAGGTAGAGAAGACGAGTACACGTGATGTGGACCATCTGGTGTGAAATGAAATATGCCTGGCATATCGTCATACAGTACCACCTTTTCAAGGTCATTGCCCAAATATGTACACACTACATATTTCTGACAGGTCACAGGACAACTATTTGATGTGAAGTTTCCCACTTGACTGCTAGACACTAAAATCCCAATGCTAATGCCATCTGTTAGAACTACCTTTTCAGAAGTACCACCAAATAACATTCAGAAACCTTACCATTACTGCCCTTTTTCTTTCATTCATTCTTTTTTTCCCCCTTTGTGTGCATTGGGGGGGGGGGGGGGGGTGTCCCTGCCCCCTTGCTGGGCATTTGGTAAAAAAAAAATTTAAA